>ENA-ORTJ01000082-ORTJ01000082.1-human-gut-metagenome-genome-assembly--contig:-NODE-82-length-81968-cov-5.202471_pt1 | contig 81968 bp, 93 predicted proteins | sample MGYA00242069_ERZ509187 | MGnify/ENA primary metagenome ERZ509187 (study PRJEB26280, sample SAMEA2338779) | human gut metagenome | biome: human gut; feature: human-associated habitat; material: faeces... | reverse complement strand
CGTAGGAAAATCCACACTGATGAATCAGTTGATCGGCCAGAAGATCGCTATCACATCCAAGAAACCGCAGACCACAAGAAACCGGATTCAGACCGTATATACCGATGCAGAGCGTGGACAGATCGTATTTTTGGATACACCGGGTATTCACAAGGCAAAAAATAAACTTGGCGAGTACATGGTGACTGTGGCAGAACGTACCCTGCAGGATGTAGATGTCATTGTCTGGCTGGTGGAGCCAAGTACCTTTATCGGTGCAGGAGAGCAGCACATTGCCGAGCAGCTTCGCAAATCCAATTTGCCGGTAATTCTTGTCATCAACAAAACTGATACGGTAAAAAAAGAAGAAGTTCTGCTGTTTATCGATGCATACCGCAAACTTCTGGATTTCGCAGAGATCATTCCGGCTTCTGCATTACATGGAGATAATACTGACACGATCATTGATATGATCTTCAAATATCTGCCGTATGGACCAATGTTTTACGATGAGGATACCGTGACAGATCAGCCGGAGCGTCAGATCGTAGCAGAGATCATCCGTGAGAAATCTTTGCATGCATTGGACGAGGAGATTCCGCATGGTATCGCCGTGACGATTGAGTCCATGAAACAGAGAAAGAACGGAATTACAGATATTGAGGCAACCATCATCTGTGAGCGTGACTCCCACAAGGGAATCATCATTGGAAAAGGCGGTGCCATGCTGAAAAAAATCGGCAGCAATGCCCGGTTTGAGATTGAAAAATTACTGGAGTGCAAAGTTAATCTGCGTCTTTGGGTAAAAGTGCGCAAAGGCTGGCGTGACAGCGATGTCCAGATGAAAAATTTTGGATATAATATCAACGAATAAACAGCAAGGGAAGAAGTGGAAACGTTTATGGGGCAGACCTGCATTCTGACCGGAATGATCCTGAACACAATGCCGGTGGGAGAATACGATAAGAGAATTACAATTTTAACCCGTGAACGCGGGAAAATCACAGCTTTTGCCCGGGGAGCCAGACGACCGAAAGGCTCTCTGCAGGCGGCGACCAACCTGTTCTGCTTCGGAACTTTTGAGGCGTATGAGGGGCGCAGTTCCTATACGGTAGTGAAGGCAGATATCAGCAATTATTTCCGGGAACTTGCCATGGATCTGGATAAGACCTATTATGGCTGCTATTTTCTGGAACTTGCAGATTATTTCTGTCAGGAAAATAATGACTGTGTCAATCAGCTGAAATTGGTTTATCAGACATTACGGGCTCTCAGTGTACCATCATTATCGCCGAAACTTGTTCGGGTGATCTATGAACTGAAAACATTGGTATATTTTGGCGTCTATCCGAACGTCTTTGCCTGCACCGCCTGTGGCAGCAGGGAGCAGCTCTGGTGCTTTGATGAAAAGAGCAACGGTGTCATGTGCAGGGAATGTCAGCCGGGACCGGTGAAATATCCGTTGGATGATGCAGCACTATATACTATGCAATACATAGTGACTGCACCGGTGGAAAAACTGTACACATTTACGGTGACGGAGGAAGTCTTCGGGCAGGTTGCGAAGCTGATCGAGTATTATATGCGGCAATATGTGGAAAAAGAATTAAAGACCCTTGCTTTTTTAACTTAGGAATACTTGCAATCAGAGGCACAAACCGTTATAATTTAGAAATTGATGCAGGCAGTACCATATTGGAATGAAAATTGCGGTTTACTGGCTGAGGAAATTACAGAATATCAAATAAGAGATGATATCTACCTTTATAAGTGGTGAGCAAGAATGGCGCGAGCATTCTTGAATACAAAAAAGAGATGTTCTGGATTTGGAGGATAAGATATGAAGAAAAGAATGGCGGCGCTTGGCTGCTGTATCGGAATGAGTATGCTGCTTGGTGCATGCGGCGCAAAGCTGGATGTACAGGAGAATACCATTGCATTGCAGAGGAACGGTAAAATTCTGGAAGCGGCTGTAGAGTCCTTTGACCAGTCTTATTACGATCAGGAGGAACTGAATACCTATGTACAGAATGCAGTGGATGATTACACCGCAGAGCACGGGAAAAAATCAGTTTCTGTAACGGACTCAAAAGTGGAAGAGAAAAAAGCATATCTTACCCTGCAGTATGAAAATGCAGAGACGTTCAGTGATTTTACCGGTATTGAGTGTTTTAACGGAAGTATTGTAGAAGCACAGTCTGCAGGTTATGATTTTGATCTGGATTTTTATCCGGTGACAGATGGCAAGGCAGATACGAAAACTGTAAAAGGTTCCACACTGCTGGATGATGACGATCTGAAAGTATTGATTGTAAAGGAAAACTCAGATCTGATCGTTCCGGGAAAGATCGCATATGTTTCCACAGAAGGCACGGAAGTGGCTTCAGAGAAGCAGGTGAACGTCACACAGAAAGAACAGGATACAGATGAAGCAGTATTAGTATACGTATTGTATAAATAGTATATTTTTCGAAAGAGACAAATATTCTGTGAGAATACACAGCAATTGCATGACTTTGAGTTAAGTAGCCTGTAGCATAAAGCAGATGAATTAGGAGACAGATAACGCATTTCGCGATTCGTCCCTAAAAATAAATGGAAGAAAGAGGACATATCATGGAAAAAACAATGGACAAAATCGTAGCACTGGCAAAATCCAGAGGATTTGTTTATCCGGGATCTGAGATTTACGGTGGACTTGCAAATACATGGGATTACGGAAATCTTGGTGTTGAGTTAAAGAACAACGTAAAAAAAGCATGGTGGCAGAAATTTATCCAGGAGAGCCCGTACAACGTAGGTGTTGACTGCGCCATCCTGATGAACCCGCAGACATGGGTTGCATCCGGACATCTTGGCGGCTTCTCTGATCCGCTGATGGATTGTAAAGAATGTCATGAGCGTTTCCGTGCAGATAAGATCATTGAGGATTTCGCAGAGGAAAACAACATTGAGTTAAAAGGTTCCGTAGACGGATGGACACAGGAAGAAATGAAAGATTTCATCGCTGACAACAACGTACCATGCCCGACTTGTGGAAAACATAACTTTACTGATATCCGTCAGTTCAACCTGATGTTCAAAACATTCCAGGGTGTAACAGAGGATGCAAAAAATACCGTATATCTTCGTCCGGAGACAGCACAGGGTATTTTCGTAAACTTCAAAAACGTACAGCGTACATCCAGAAAGAAAATCCCGTTTGGTATCGGCCAGATCGGTAAATCTTTCCGTAACGAGATCACACCGGGTAACTTTACCTTCCGTACCAGAGAGTTTGAGCAGATGGAGCTTGAGTTCTTCTGTGAGCCGGATACAGACCTTGAGTGGTTTGAGTACTGGAGAAACTTCTGTATCAACTGGCTGAAATCTCTTGGCATGAAAGAAGAAGAGATGCGTGTCCGTGACCACGATCAGGAAGAGTTATCTTTCTACAGCAAAGCAACCAGTGATATCGAGTTCTTATTCCCGTTTGGATGGGGCGAGCTCTGGGGTATCGCAGATCGTACCGATTATGACCTGACACAGCATCAGAATACATCCGGACAGGATCTGACATACTTTGATGATCAGAAAAATACAAAATACATCCCATATGTTATCGAGCCATCCCTTGGTGCAGACCGTGTGGTACTGGCATTCCTTTGCGGTGCATATGATGAGGAGAACATCGGAACAGAGGAGAAACCGGACGTAAGAACTGTCCTTCATTTTCACCCGGCATTGGCTCCGGTTAAGATCGGTGTGCTTCCGTTATCAAAAAAATTAAATGAGGGCGCAGAGAAAGTATTTGAGCAACTTTGCAAAAAATACAATTGCGAATTCGATGACAGAGGAAATATCGGTAAACGTTATCGTCGTCAGGACGAGATCGGTACACCATTCTGTGTCACATACGATTTTGATTCTGAGGAAGATCATGCAGTTACTGTTCGTGACCGTGATACTATGGAGCAGGTTCGTATCCCAATCGATGAGCTGGATGCTTACTTTGCAGATAAATTTACATTCTAAGATTTTGCATTTTGAACGCAGAATAAGCATTCCCCACTTCAAGTGCGTAGAGCACTAAGCGGCGGGTAAGGGGGATGCTTATGTCAGTGGGAGTTAAAAGCTCCCACTGACAGGTCGCAAAGCGACTGCGTTCATGAGCAAGTAGCGAAAGCGGATTGCGAATGTCCGCTTTACCCTGCAGGAATGAAAAGCTGAAAGCATATGATAGCGAACCATCTGTGGTTTGTTTTAGATATGAAACAGCTCAGGATAGAATGAAAATATAAAATCCCATTGTTTTTCCTATTTACTTTTTAGTATATGAGGAAGCAATGGGATTTTTGTTTTGTAAATACGATTTGTATGGAATATCTGAGATAAGAGGATTGATTGCAGCAGCAGAAGATTTGTTTAGAATTTGTTTAAAACGTTATCCTATGTTTGTTATATCCTCTGCGATATAATGAATGCAGAAATATGGAGCAGTCTGTATTGGTGCATTTGTAAGTGATTCTGGTTAGCGTAAGATGACATATTTTTCTTAGAATCATTGCATAACAGAAAAAAAGACTGATGACAGAAAAATAGGTAAAATATATCATGCACGATAGTTGAAAATGAGCGAAAAATGAGCGGATAGTCACCAACTTGTGGGGTAGTGAAAAAAAGGTAAGTGTTTCGTTACAAATTTCACAAAAAAGGTTGAAATCTGGAAAAATTGTGGTAAAATATAGACGAAGTTTCGGAAAAAACACGAAACTAAATGTGAAAAATTGCTAAAAACAGCAGAGGTTTATCTGCTTGCAAAACACAATGTATATTTTAGGAGGAATTAGAAATGGCAAAATGGGTGTACTTATTTAGCGAAGGTAACGCCAGCATGCGCGAACTTCTTGGAGGTAAAGGTGCAAACCTTGCTGAGATGACAGGGCTTGGACTTCCGGTACCACAGGGCTTCACTATTACTACAGAGGCTTGTACACAGTACTACGAAGATGGCCGTGAGATTAATGATGAGATTCAGGGACAGATTAACGAGTACATTGGTAAGATGGAAGAAATTACTGGTAAAAAATTCGGTGACAAGGAGAATCCATTGCTCGTATCAGTTCGTTCTGGTGCAAGAGCTTCTATGCCGGGTATGATGGATACAATCTTAAACCTTGGTCTGAATGAGACAGTAGTTGAGGTATTAGCAGAGAAATCCGGAAATCCGCGTTGGGCATGGGATTGCTATCGTAGATTTATTCAGATGTATTCCGACGTTGTTATGGAAGTCGGCAAAAAATATTTCGAGCAGCTCATCGATGAGATGAAAGAGAAAAAAGGTGTTACTTACGACGTAGAACTTACAGCAGAAGACTTAAAAGAACTTGCTGGACAGTTCAAAGCTGAGTACAAAGCTAAAATCGGACAGGACTTCCCGGATGATCCGAAGGAGCAGTTAATGGGAGCTGTTAAAGCAGTATTCCGTTCCTGGGATAATCCACGTGCAAACGTTTACCGTCGTGACAATGATATCCCATATAGCTGGGGTACAGCTGTAAACGTACAGGCTATGGCATTTGGTAACATGGGTGATGACTGTGGTACAGGTGTTGCATTTACACGTGACCCGGCTACAGGCGAGAAGAAACTGATGGGTGAGTTTCTGATCAACGCCCAGGGTGAGGATGTAGTTGCCGGTGTTCGTACACCGATGCCAATCGCTAAAATGGAAGAAGAATTCCCAGAAGCATATGCTCAGTTCGTTCAGGTTTGCAAAACTCTGGAAGATCACTACAGAGATATGCAGGATATGGAGTTTACTGTTGAGAACAGAAAACTTTACATGTTACAGACACGTAATGGTAAGAGAACAGCTCAGGCTGCATTAAAGATTGCTTGTGATCTAGTAGATGAGGGAATGAGAACAGAGAAAGAGGCTGTAGCTATGATCGAGCCGCGTAACCTTGACGCTCTGCTTCACCCGACATTTGATACAGCTGCATTAAAAGCTGCTACACCGATCGCAAAAGCTCTGGGCGCTGCTCCAGGTGCTGCTTGTGGTAAAATTGTATTCACAGCTGACGATGCTGTAGAATGGGCTGAGAGAGGCGAGAAAGTTGTTCTGGTTCGTCTTGAGACATCACCGGAAGATATCACAGGTATGAAAGCTTCTCAGGGTATCCTGACTGTTCGTGGTGGTATGACATCCCATGCAGCAGTAGTTGCCCGTGGTATGGGTGCTTGCTGTGTATCCGGATGCGGCGACATCATTATGGATGAAGAAAATAAGAAATTTACACTTGCAGGAAAAGAGTATCATGAAGGTGATGTAATCTCCTTTGATGGTTCTACAGGTTGCATTTATGATGGAGCAATCCCGACAGTTGAAGCTACAATCGCCGGCGAGTTCGGAAGAATCATGGCTTGGGCTGACAAATACAGAACATTGAAGGTTCGTACAAACGCTGATACACCGGCGGATGCTAAGAAAGCACGTGAGCTTGGTGCAGAAGGTATCGGACTTTGCCGTACAGAGCATATGTTCTTTGAAGGCGACAGAATTGACGCATTCCGTGAGATGATCTGTGCAGATACAGTAGAAGAGAGAGAAGTAGCTCTTGAGAAAATCTTACCGTATCAGCAGGGCGATTTCGAGCAGTTATATGAGGCAATGGAAGGCGAAGCAGTTACTATTCGTTTCCTTGATCCGCCACTTCATGAGTTTGTTCCGACAGAAGAAGAGGACATCAAGAAACTGGCAGATGCTCAGGGTAAATCCGTAGAAGATATCAAAGCAATCATCGAGAGCTTAAAAGAGTTCAACCCGATGATGGGACATCGTGGATGCCGTCTTGCTGTAACATATCCGGAAATCGCTAAAATGCAGACAAAAGCTGTTATCCGTGCAGCAATCAACGTATCTAAGGCTCATCCGGACTGGAACATGGTACCAGAGATCATGATTCCGTTAGTAGGCGATATCAAAGAGTTAAAATATGTTAAGAAATTCGTTACAGAGACAGCTGATGCTGAGATTGCAGCAGCAGGTGTTGATTTGAAATACGAAGTTGGTACTATGATCGAGATCCCACGTGCAGCATTAACAGCTGACGAGATCGCTACAGAGGCTGAGTTCTTCTGCTTCGGTACAAACGACTTAACACAGATGACATTTGGTTTCTCCCGTGATGATGCAGGCAAATTCCTGGATGCTTACTATGACGCTAAGATCTTCGAGAATGACCCGTTTGCAAAACTGGATCAGGATGGCGTTGGTAAACTCATGGAGATGGCACTGAAACTTGGTAAACCGGTTCGCCCAACATTACATTGTGGTATTTGTGGAGAGCACGGCGGAGATCCTTCTTCCGTAGAGTTCTGCCATAAGATCGGACTTGATTATGTTTCCTGCTCACCATTCCGTGTACCGATTGCTCGTCTTGCAGCAGCACAGGCAGCAATTGCTGATGAGAAATAGAATATCTAGTTGAATCATTTGACTAAATAAACTATAATAGGCATATCGTGTAGTGCGGTATGCCTATTATTTATGTGAAAGGAACAAAGATACGGTGGCAAAGAGTCAGAAAACCTATGGGATAGTCGTAGACTATTTTAAGAAAAAAATTATAGAGGGAGATTTAAAACCGGGGGAGAAGCTTCCACCGGAGCGGGAGATTGCGGAAAAACTTGGGGTTAGCCGTAATTCTGTCCGGGAAGCCATCCGTTTTATGGATATGACGGGGGTTATTTCTTCCCAGCAGGGATCCGGTAATTATATTACTTGCGATTTTCAAAGCAGTCTGGAGGAGACCATGGGTATGATGTTCGCCATGGATCAGATTGATTATATACAAATTAGTCAGATACGATATTCACTTGAGAGACTTGCATTTACATTGGCGCTTGATCATGCTTCGGAAGAAGAAATTAAACTGATGGAGAATTATGTAAACAAGTTGGATAAGAGTACGGATGCCAGTGTAAATAATGAACTGGATAAGAAAATACATTATACATTAGCCAGAGCTTCAGGAAATATCCTGATTCTGGACATTCTGGAAGCTTGTTCCAGTGTCATTGATGAATTTGTCAAGGATCTTCGCAGGGAGATCATTCGAAAAGACTCTGGAAAAGAGGCCTTAAATGCCTGTCATCATCGAATTGTAAGAGCATTGCGAGAACATAATCGAGAGGATGGTATATTGGCATTGAAGGAACATTTTGCCATTATTGATGAAATATTGCTGGAATGGAAAGAAAACAAATAATAGATGCGTTTGTTATATATAAAAAAATATTGTAAAAAAGAAGCCGAAAAAAGCCAGCTACAGTTGCGATGAAAAACTGCAGCTGGTTTTTTTGATGTTATAGAAAATCATGCTCTAAAATCAGAGAGAACCATTGTATTCAGATTCGTTTCGGCAGCACTCCATAGCTGCGAACCCGTGTCCTGAGACGCATAGGAGGACCGCAGATGATCTTGCATAGCTTTGACACATGCGGCGGTATTTCGGTTGTTTAATGCCTGAAGAATATCCAGATGTCCTGCAAGATTGCAGAAAGTAGCACCGTTTTCGGAGTACCGCTGAATCTGGATGAGTCGTCCTTTTTGGTCAGTTGCTCCTGTATATCTGTAAATACTTGATTGCCGGATAGGGAAACCAGAGTTAGATGGAAATCAAAATCCAGACGGATGAGTTCCATGATGTACATTCCTGTTTCAGTGTCATAGAAGTAATGGGACGGCGTGCCGGATTTATTGCTCTGTGGAGCGGCATTGCAGGATCGGCAAGAGCTATTTTCGCAGACAGCAATACAACGGCAGAACAGATCGTTGCCCATTTACGAAAATATCATTTTACTTCCGGGACGATCGTGCTGGCAGAGGGCGCAGGAAAAGCAGAGCCGATGGCAGAGATCATCGAACGGGAATTACATGTACATACTCGTGCAAACGTGCTTGCCTTTATTCAACGCGGAGGCAATCCGACAGCAAAAGACCGTGTCTATGGAAGTATGATGGGAGCTTATGCGGTAGATCTGATCAAACAGATCAAAATAGTACATTTTAAACTGAAATTCAGATAACTCATTGATATAATATAACCCTTTCGTAAAAAGAAGTATCGAACGGCAATACGATACTTCTTTTTACATTATAAATGTTTATATCAGCATGTTATACCACTGTGTAAATTAGAAAATGATTCCATTTTTTCTTCGCAGGCGATTGTTAGCCGCGGAGACAAAATGGAATCATTTTCTTTCATAGAAGCAAATTACAAGTACATAAAAAACACATTGTATACAGTTCTCTTTTGTATTAAAATCTGTACATTATAAAAAATGTGTGTTATACTTTTAAAGTCTGTCTGAAGAAAGACAGAATATAAATAAGTTGAGAGGTTGAAAAAATGTTAGAAATCATCAAATCGGTGAACTCTGTGGTGAATAATTTCATTTGGGGTGTCCCTGCTATGATCTGCATTATCGGAGTGGGTCTTCTGCTCAGTGTGCGGACAAAATTCATACAGATTCGCAAATTTCCATATGCAATGAAACAGACCATTGGAAAAATTTTTGATAAAAAGGATGCTTCCGATGGGGCCATGACTCCATTTCAGGCAGTCTGTACGGCACTTGCCGGAACTGTCGGAACCGGAAATATTGCCGGTGTTGCCGGAGCGATTGCCATCGGTGGTCCGGGAGCAGTATTCTGGATGTGGATTTCCGCCCTGCTTGGTATGTGTACGAAATTTTCCGAGGTAACCCTTGCAGTACATTTCCGTGAGAAAAATACTGTGGGAGACTGGGTTGGCGGTCCAATGTATTATATTAAGAATGGATTGAAAAAACACTGGCACTGGCTTGCGTTTTTGTTTGCGCTGTTTGGTGTGCTGACCGTATTCGGAACTGGTAATGCGACACAGGTAAATACAATCACTACTGCTATTGATTCTGCGTTATTGAATTTCAATGTTATCCCAGAGTCTGCTACAAAGGTTACAAATCTGGTAATCGGAATCATTGTTGCTATTTTGGTTGCAATGATTCTGCTTGGCGGTGTAAAACGTATCGGCCGTGTCACAGAGCGTCTGATTCCGTTTATGGCATTGTTATACATTGTGCTTGCATTTGGTGTTATTATCTTGAACATTGACCGTGTACCGGGCGTGTTTTGCTCTATTATTGATGGAGCCTTTCACCCGGCTTCAGTGACCGGTGGTATTGTAGGAAGCTTTTTCCTGAGTATGAAAAAAGGTGTTGCCCGTGGCATTTTTTCCAATGAGGCAGGTCTTGGTACCGGTTCTATTGCGCATGCATGTGCAGATACCGGAGAACCGGTAAAACAGGGTATGTTCGGTATTTTTGAAGTGTTTACCGATACGATTCTGATCTGTACACTGACCGCTATGGTTATTCTGTGCAGTGGCGTTTCTGTGGGATACGGTGCAGATGCAGGTGCAGAGCTGACAATTTCCGGATTTACAGCCACATATGGCAACTGGGTATCTGTTTTTACCGCGATCGCACTTTGCTGTTTTGCATTTTCTACCATCATTGGATGGGGACTGTACGGTGCGCGCTGTATGGAGTACCTGTCTTCTGAAAAATGGGTAAAACCGTTTATGGTCGTTTACGCATTAGTGGCCATCGTTGGTGCAACCATGGATCTTGGCATGCTCTGGAGTATCGCAGAGACATTTAACGGTCTGATGGCAATTCCGAACCTGATCGCGTTGTTCCTGTTGTCAGGAACTGTGGTAAAACTTGTAAAAGACTATTTTGCAAGACAGCATAAGTAGATAGTTTCCTTAATATATAGTGTTAGAAAAAAGAATGTATGGAAGATTGATATTTTCTTGACATAGTATAACTGACATGCTATATTTTAGAGCGGCAAAGGTGCCAGAGTATTTTTGAGTAAGGTACTCAGGCACCTTTTTTGCGAGAAAAAATAGTAGAGAGAAAAAGAGCAGGAGGATGTTATGGAAAATACCCAGACAAATGAGAAACAGCAGGATTACGAGCTGCAGGCAGTACCTGACAGCGCGAGAAAAGGTTTTCTGCCAATGTTTATGATCATGATGGGCTTTACCTTTTTTTCCGCCAGCATGAGTGTGGGCGGTCAGCTTGGTATCGGCCTGAACATGACAAAATTTATATGGGCTTTGCTCATCGGTAATGCGATTCTTGGTGCATATACCGGAATCCTTGGCTACATGGGATGCAAGACAGGACTTACCCTGGATCTGATGGCGAGACATGCTTTCGGAAAGAAAGGTTCCTGGCTTTGTTCCGCAATTATTACCTTTACACAGATGGGATGGTTTGGCGCAGGTATCGCAATGTTTTCCATTCCTGTTGCAGAGCTGACTGGTATTCCGGTTGCAGTTCTTGTTATTCTGTCTGGTGGTCTTATGACAGCCTCAGCTTATTTTGGTATTAAATCTCTGGAAATCGTAAGCTGGATCGCCGTTCCGGCAGTCGGAATCCTTGGATGTATTTCCGTGGGACTTGGTGTATCTTCCATGGGCGGACTTGGTGGTCTGTTTGCGGCAGAACCGCAGAATCCGATCACACTGGCAACAGCCATCACACTGGTTGTAGGTTCTTTCGTCAGTGGTGGTACAACAACCCCGAACTATACCCGTTTTGCAAAAACAAGAAAAATCGCAGTTATTGCAACCGTTATCGCTTTTTTTATAGGAAACTCCCTGATGTTCGTATTTGGTGCAGTTGGCGGCTCCGTAACAGGACAGGCAGATATTTTCTATATTATGATCGCACAGGGATTAGCACTTCCGGCTATTATTGTACTTGGATTAAATATCTGGACCACAGCTGATAATGGATTATATTCCTGCGGACTTGGACTTTCCAATATTACAGGATGCTCCAAAAAGAAAATGGTATTAGTCAGTGGTGTCATCGGAATTGCAGCTTCTGTATGGTTATACTATAACTTTACTTCCTGGCTGACATTCATGGGATATGCGATTCCACCGGTTGGTGGTGTGGTAATCACTGATTACTTCATGCATCAGAGACGTTATCAGGAAAATGATACAACAAATATGAAAACCGTAAAATGGTATGCGGTCATTGCTGTTGTTGCAGGTGCCATTATTGGTCTGAAAGTACCGGTTGGTATCGGTTCTATCAATTCTATCGTTATAGCATGTGTGATTTATTTTATCGGAAGCAAAATCTGTGACAAAGAAAAATAAAGAATGGATGGTCGGATAAACGTTCTATATGGATGTGCTATTGCTAATATTTATTGCTGTGAATATATTAGTACGAGCATAAAGTCAATTACGGGAAGAGTGACAGAGGGTATAAAGTATGAACAGAGGAAATGTATTTGGAATCAATGGGAAAATTGAGACAGAATGCTTAACTGTAGTAGGTGCACAATATGCACCTATCGGCGCTATGAATATGGAAGAAGTAGATCGAAATACTGAATTGCTGCTTTCTTTTATGGATCGGGCGTCCGGCGGTTTTCCGGGATTTGATCTGTTTGTGGCGCCGGAAGCGTGTATTCAGGGCTTTCCACAGTTTGGGTGGGAAAATGCTTTGCTGACCATGGATAGCCCACAGATCAGAAAATTTCAGGAAAAATGTGCGGAACTGGAAGTGTATGGTGTGTTTGATTTCCTGCTTCGCGTGGATGAACAGAACAATTATACGAATACCGCCATTGTGATCAATGACAAAGGCGAGATCATTCACCGTTATGATAAAATGAATCCGTGGATTCCTTTTGAGGGTTCCATACCGGGACACAGTTGTACGGTATGTGACGGACCAAAAGGTGCAAAACTTGGCATTATTATCTGTGCGGATGGCGATTATCCGGAAATGTGGCGCGAGGCGGCAGTACAGGGTGCAAATGTAATCATTCGCCCAACACATTATATGGATCCGTGGCAGAATGCCTGGGAGATTACGAATAAATCCGGGGCCTATTTTAATCAGGTGTATGTGGTGGCAGTCAACTGTTCCGGAACCGCGGAAAATGAGAATTTTTCCTGCTTTGGACGCAGCATGATCCTTGGGCCGGATGGAAATGTGATCTGCGAGGGTGCAAACGGAGTTCCGTCTATGATCAAGGCGGATCTGTATCCGGGCATCATCGATGCCATGCGCAGCCAGGCGGTTCATTCCGCGCCAATGTATTCCTATGCACACAGAGGTGCGTCCAGTCATCCATATGCAGGACGTGGACTGGATATTTCGGATTACACGGCTTATAAGCGAGGTGACAATGATGGCACAGTTTAAAGGAATGTTACATTTACTGCACAAGCGGATGGCAGATATTTCCTATCCCGTCAGCAAACAGGAGATTCTGGAACAGATCGGGGATGAAACCGTGAAAGTGGATGCAGATCAGTACCTGAGTGTACGGGAGATCATCGCACCGATCCGGCAGGAGACATTTTCCTGTGCGGCAGAGTTTTACTGTGCATTGCTTGGCGCATAAAAGATAGAAGAATCAGAAAAGGATGTTGTCACATCTTTTCAGAAACAGAAAGAAAATAGAAAGCTCTTCAAAACAGATACGGAAAGCAGTGTCAATTTTGGAGAGCTTTTGCGTGAGCCATAATTACCTTGAATAAGTAAAAAATAAAAAAAATTATTGACACCTAACAGACGTTGCTTTATACTAAAAAAAGATAGAGAAAGGAAATCTGGTATGCAGGCAACAGAGTTATTATAAAACCCAAATGCAGAAAGATCGGATTGTCGATAAGTTAAAAGAAAATGGCTGCCGCATCACAAAGCAGCGCATGATTTTACTGGATGTAATTCTGAGTGGGAACTGTACCAGCTGCAAAGAGATTTATTATAAGGCATCCAAATTGGATCCAAAGATCGGAACGGCTACTGTATATCGTATGATGAACCTGTTAGAACAGATCGGTGCCATCAGCCGGGTAAATTTGTATGAGGTGAACTGTGAAAGTGGTACGAAGCAGGAAGAACATGTGATCGAACTGGATGACAGCTCCGTTCGTGTACTCACAGAACCGGAGTGGATGCGCGTGATCGAACGGGGATTGCGGGCATGTGGATACATTGACCGACAGAATGTACGGACCGTAAAAGCAGGTCTGGTGTAAAAAAAACTTGCATCTTTGTAAATAGTGTGATAAATTATTAATTAAGAATATGTAGTATGTTGTAAGAGTGGGCGCGAGTCCACTCTTAGTTGTTGTATGGTGAAATCTGAGAAAGAAGGTGACAAAGATGTCAAAACGCGAAGATTACGAAGCACGTACAGAAGCCTTATTACTTCCAATTATGGAAGAAATGAATTTTGAACTGGTAGATGTGGAATATGTAAAAGAAGGAAGCACCTGGTATTTGCGTGCCTACATCGATAAAGAAGGCGGCATTACAGTCAATGACTGTGAGGCGGTTGCCCGCAGAATGAATGATCTGCTGGATGAAGAAGATTTTATGGCAGATTCTTATGTCTTTGAGGTAAGTTCCCCGGGACTTGGCAGACCGCTGAAGAAAGAAAAAGATTATGTGAGAAGTATGGGCAAGGAACTGGAGATCCGTACTTATCGTGCAATTAACCGTCAGAAAGAGTTTTACGGAATTCTGACCGGATATACAGAAGATACCGTAACCATTCAGCCGGAGGAAGGCGAAGCACTTACATTTCAGAAAAATGAGATCGCACTGATCAGACTGGCATTTGATTTTTAGAACAGGAGGAAAAAGGAAAAAATGGCAAAAAGCAGCAAGAGCAAAAAGAATGCTGAGAGCAGAGAATTACTGGAAGCATTGACAATTTTAGAAAAAGAAAAAAATATCAGCAAGGACACATTACTGGAAGCAATTGAAAATTCATTGCTGACAGCATGTAAAAACCATTTTGGAAAAGCTGACAACATCAAAGTTACCATCGACCCGGAGACTTGTGAGTTTCATGTATACGCTGAGAAAACAGTCGTACAGGAAGTGGCAGATCCGCTGACAGAAATCAGTTTTGCAGAGGCAATGATGATCGGCGGCGGTCATGGTCTTGGTGATGTAATCCATGAGGAGATTCAGTCCAAAGATTTTGGACGTATTGCAACACAGAATGCAAAAAACGTTATTTTGCAGAAAATCCGTGAGGAAGAGCGCAAAGTGATTTTTGATCAGTATTACGGAATGTCCAAAGATATCGTAACCGGTATCGTTCAGCGTTATATTGGAAACAATGTAAGTATTGATCTTGGTAAAGTAGATGCTGTCCTCAGCGAAAATGAAATGATTCCGGGTGAGACATTTGAACCGACGGAGCGTATCAAAGTATATGTGATCGATGTAAAATCTACTTCCAAAGGACCAAAGGTACTTGTATCCAGAACACATCCGGAACTGGTAAAACGTCTGTTTGAGGCAGAGGTTGCAGAAGTCCGTGACGGAATCGTTGAGATCAAGAGCATTGCACGTGAGGCAGGAAGCCGTACAAAGATGGCAGTATGGTCCAATGATCCGGACGTTGATCCGGTAGGAGCGTGCGTTGGTATGAACGGTGCCCGTGTCAATGCAATTGTAGAAGAGTTAAACGGCGAGAAGATTGATATCATCAACTGGAATGAGAACCCGGCTATGTTGATCGAGAATGCATTAAGTCCGGCAAAAGTTATTTCTGTTATCGCAGATGCGGAGGAGAACAAGGCAAAAGTTGTTGTTCCGGATTATCAGCTTTCCCTGGCAATCGGTAAAGAAGGTCAGAATGCGCGTCTGGCAGCCCGCCTGACCGGATTCAAGATCGACATCAAGAGCGAGACACAGGCAAGAGAAGCCGGTGACTTCATGGATTATGAAGAAGATTATGAAGATGAAGAATTAAACGACATCGATCTGGAAGATCTGAATGAGGAGTATCATCCGGAAGAGGATGCTTCTGATGATGGATTCATCAATATTCCGGAGAACGATGATGAGGATGGAGAGAATGAATAAGAAAAGTCCGATGCGCATGTGTGTGGGATGCCACGAAATGCGGGAAAAAAGAGAAATGATCCGTGTTTTGAAAATGCAGGACAATACATTCTGTATTGATGCGGCAGGTCGCAAAAACGGCCGCGGAGCATATTTGTGCAAAAAGATGGAATGTCTGAATCAGGCAGTTCAGAATCACGGATTGGAACGTTCATTCAAAATGAGTATACCAAAAGAAATTATTGCGGAATTGACAGAGGAGATGAAAACGATTGCAGAATAACAGGATTTTATCAGGTCTGGGGCTTGCACAGAAAGCCGGATGCATTGCCAGTGGAGAATTTGCGGTGGAGAAAGCTGTCAAAGGCGGTTTGGCACATGTTGTGATCGTGGCAGAAGATGCTTCCGATAATACAAAGAAGAAAATGAGAAATATGACAGATTTTTATGAGACCCCTCTGTATATCTATGGAAGTAAAGATGATCTTGGTCATTGCATCGGCAAGGAGTACCGTTCTATGGTAGCAATCCTGCAGCCGGGCTTTGCCAAATCTGTCATGAAGCAGTTAGATAACAGACCAACAACTGAATAGGGAGGAACTAGAATGGCAAAAATCAGAGTTCATGAAATTGCAAAAGAATATAATGTACCGACAAAGGATGTAATGACTTTTCTGGAAGGACATAATATAGAGGTAAGTAGCCACATGAGTACACTGGAAGACAATGCGGTTGCATTAGTCAGAGGAAAATATGGAAAGAGCGGCGAGACAGACGCAGATAAAAAAGAGCGTCCGAAGAAAAAATCAAGTATTTCTGCTGTATACAATCCGCAGAACAGCAAGATGAGCAATCGTCGTTCTAATAACGGAAACAGAAACGGAGATCGTCCGCAGCGCCAGAATGGTGATCGTCCACAGCGTGCTAACGGAGAGAACCGTCAGCGTCAGGATAACGACCGTCCACGTTACGACAATCGTCAGCGTCAGAACGGAGACAGACCACAGCGTCAGAATGGTGATCGTCCGCGCTACGATGGAGAGCGTTCCCAGCGTCCAAACGGTGACCGCCCGGCAAGAAACGGAGATCGTCCGCAGAGAAGATATGGTGATAGACCGGCAAGACAGGAAAACGGTGATAGAAATGGTCGTTATGAAAGAAAAGACAACAATAATCAGAAAAGCTTCCAGGGTAATCGCGGCGGCGGTAATAATTTTGGAGGTAATAGAAACAATCGACAGGACAATTCAGGTCGTTCGAGAGAATCGAGAGGACGCTTAGATCACGATATTTCACGTATGAACCGTGACAGCAAGGCACCGATCGAAGAATTACGCGGAAAAGAGAATACACACGCAAATAAAAAGAAAAATAAACAGGATTACGAGAGAAAGAACCGTAAACAGGAGCAATACGTAAACCTGGAGAAGAAGACCGGACACAAAAAACGGAATGCACAGCCACAGCCACAGGCAGAAAAGAAGACAGATGAAGTTCGCAGCATCTCTCTGCCGGAAGTTATGACTGTTCGTGAGCTGGCAGAGCGTATCAATGTACCGGCTTCCAAAGTCGTAGAGAAATTATTCATGCAGGGTATCCTTGCAACCGTAAACCAGGAAGTTGATTACGAAAAAGCAGAAGAGATCGCACTGGAATTCAACTGCATCGCTGAGCCGGAAGAGAAAGTAGACGTTATCGCTGAACTTCTGAAAGAGGAAGAAGAGGATGAAAACACACTGGTTTCCAGACCGCCGGTTGTATGTGTTATGGGACACGTTGACCATGGTAAAACTTCTCTGCTGGATGCCATTCGTGAGACTCATGTAACTGACCGCGAGGCAGGTGGTATCACACAGCATATTGGTGCATCTGTCGTACAGATCAACGGACAGAAGATCACATTTCTTGATACACCGGGTCATGAGGCATTTACTGCAATGCGTATGCGTGGTGCAAATTCCACAGATATCGCAATTCTGGTGGTTGCAGCTGATGATGGAATCATGCCGCAGACTGTAGAGGCCATCAGCCATGCGAAAGCAGCCGGTATCGAGATTATCGTTGCCATCAACAAAATTGATAAAGAGAGCGCAAATATTGATTATGTAAAACAGGGTCTTGCAGAACAGGGACTCATTCCGGAAGACTGGGGCGGAAGCACCATCTGCGTACCGGTATCCGCACGTACCGGTGAGGGTATCACAGAACTTCTTGAGATGGTACTGCTGACTGCAGATATCCTGGAGCTGAAAGCAAATCCGAAGAGAAAAGCCCGTGGTCTTGTTATCGAGGCACAGCTGGATAAAGGACGTGGCGCAGTTGCAACTGTTCTGGTTCAGAAAGGTACGTTAAAGGTCGGAGAGCCGATCGCAGCAGGAAGCAGCTATGGTAAAGTACGTGCCATGATCGATGATAAGGGAAGACGTGTCAAAGTGGCAGGTCCGTCCACACCGGTAGAAATCCTTGGCCTGAACAGTGTACCGAATGCCGGAGAGGTATTTGTTGTATGTGATTCTGATAAAGATGCAAGAAGTTTTGCAGATACATTCGTATCTCAGAACAGAGAGAAAATGCTGGAAGAGACCAGATCCAGAATGTCTCTGGATGATCTGTTCTCACAGATTCAGACTGGTAACTTAAAAGAACTGGAACTGATCGTAAAGGCAGATGTTCAGGGTTCTGTAGAGGCAGTAAAACAGAGTCTGACAAAACTTTCCAACGAGGAAGTTGTCGTAAAAGTAATCCATGGCGGTGTTGGTGCCATCAACGAGTCCGACGTTTCTCTGGCTTCCGCATCCAACGCGATCATCATTGGATTTAATGTAAAACCGGATGCAACTGCAAAAGCAACCGCTGAGCAGGAGAAAGTAGATATTCGTCTGTACTCCGTTATTTACAAGGCCATCGAAGATATCGAGGCAGCCATGAAAGGTATGCTGGATCCGATCTTCGAGGAGAAAGTCATTGGTCATGCAGAAGTTCGTCAGATCTTCAAAGCTTCCGGCGTCGGCAATATTGCAGGTTCTTATGTTCTGGACGGTGTATTTGAGCGTAACTGCAAGGTTCGTATCTCACGAGAAGGAAAACAGATCTTTGAGGGCGAGCTGGCTTCCCTGAAACGTTTCAAAGATGACGTAAAAGAAGTAAAAGCAGGTTATGAGTGTGGTCTTGTATTTGAAGGATTTAATGACATTGCAGAGTTTGATGTTGTAGAAGCATATAAGATGGTAGAAGTACCAAGATAGGCTGGAGATGACAGAATATGAGAAAAAACAGTATTAAAAACACACGTTTAAATGAAGAAGTAATGCGTGAGTTATCCACCATTATCCGTAATGAGATCAAGGATCCGCGGATTCATCCGTTGACCACGGTGTCAGCAGTTCAGGTTGCCCCGGATCTGAAAACCTGTAAGGTTTATATCAGTGTACTGGGCGACAAAAAAGAAAAAGAAGATACCATTCAGGGATTGAAAAATGCAGGAGGCTATGCGAGACGTTGTCTTGCACAGTCCCTGAATCTCAGAAATACACCGGAGCTTCGGTTTATTCTGGATGAGTCCATTGAATATGGTATTGAGATGTCAAAGAAAATTGATGCATTAACAAGTGGCAGCAAAGAGGAAGAGTAAGAGGATGCGTATGATTTCATTAGATTCATATCTGGAAGGTGTTCATACAGTAGCTATATCCGGTCATATCCGACCGGATGGTGACTGTGTGGGTTCCTGCATGGCAGTATATAATTATATTTGTGACAATTATCCGGACATTATGGCAGATGTGTATCTGGAAACAATACCGGACAAATTTATGTTTTTGAAAAATGCGAATAAGATTCGTCATATTCGTGAAACAGACGGTAAAAAAGAATATGATCTGTTTATTGCCCTGGATTGCGGGGATGCAGGTCGTCTGGGGATGGCAGGACAGTATTTTGAGGTGGCCAAAAGCACATTTTGTGTTGATCATCATATCAGTAACCAGTCCTTTGCCGATTTTAATTATATTTTCCCAAATGCAAGTTCTACCTGTGAACTGGTTTATCAGCTTTTGGATAGCAGCAAGATCACAAAAGAGATTGCTGAGTGTATTTATCTTGGAATCGTGCATGATACAGGTGTATTTCAATATTCCTGTGCTTCATCAAAAACAATGGAAATCGCAGGAAAACTGATGGATAAAGGTATTGATTATTCGCGGATCGTAGATGAGACGTTCTATATCCGTACCTTCGCACAGCAGCAGATTCTTGGGAAAGCACTGATGGATGCGGAGCTGCATTTTGATGGAATGTGTATTTCCAGTGTGATCAAACGCAAACAGTTGGAAAAATTCCATGTAGAGCCAAAGGATATGGATGGAATTGTCAGTACCTTACGCTCTACCACTGGCGTAGAAGTAGCCATATTCGTATATCCGAATGAAAATGATACTTATAAAGTCAGCCTGCGTTCCGCTTCTTATGTGGATGTGGCTGAAATTGCTGTGGAATTTGGCGGCGGCGGACATAGTCGTGCGGCAGGTCTTTCCATGGAAGGAAAACCGGATGACATCCTCAAAAAAGTACTTGCGAAAGTCAAAAAGCAGTTAAAGACAAAAGAGGAAAATGGATGTACAACGGAATCATAAATGTATACAAGGAAAAAGGATATACTTCTTTTGATGTGGTAGCACGTATGCGCGGTATCTGTGGACAAAAGAAAATCGGTCATACCGGGACGTTAGATCCGGATGCAGAGGGCGTGTTGCCGGTCTGCCTTGGAAAAGCAACGAAAGTCTGTGATATGCTGACCGATTCGGATAAGGTATATCGTGCAGTCATGCAGCTTGGTGTGGAGACTGATACGCAAGATATGACGGGAACGATTTTAAAAGAAGCGGATACGTCTGGTCTTGCAGAACAATATGTTATGGGTGCGGTGATGCAATTTGAAGGAGAAATCTTTCAGGTTCCGCCGATGTATTCCGCATTGAAAGTAAATGGAAAGAAACTGTGTGATCTGGCCAGAGCCGGTGTTACCGTGGAGCGAAAAGCCCGCCCGGTGACTATTTACAAGATTTTTGTGGAGAACATAGAACTTCCATATGTAACGATGACGGTTTCCTGCTCTAAGGGAACTTATATCCGTACGTTGTGTCATGATATCGGAGCAAAATTAGGTTGTGGTGCAGCTATGAAAAGCCTTGTCCGGCTCCAGGCGGCGGGATATCGTATTGAAGATGCTTATAAGCTGGATGCTTTGCAGGAGTTCAGTGAATCAGGTACTTTAAAAGATGCTGTTACACCTATCGAACGAGTATTTGAGGTGTATCCGGTGCTGACAGCAAAACCGGAATTTGACATTATGCTGAAAAATGGCAATAAAATGGCACTACAGCAGTTTCAGGAAATGATAAAGCCGGAATTAGAGATGAAAGTGCGTGTCCGGATGTCGGATGGACGTTTTGCGGCCGTTTACGAATACCGGGAAGATCTGGGACTGTTCCGTCCGTTAAAAATGTTTTTGGAGGATTAACAAGAAAGGATGAAATATATAAAAGATACATTGGATTTTAAAATTGAAGAACCTTCGGTTATCACTCTGGGCAAGTTTGACGGTCTGCACAGCGGACATCGTTATCTGATGGAGGCTATGCAGAAAGGCAAGGAGCAGGGACTCAAATGCGTGATCTTTACCTTTGATATTCCGCCGAAAGCGATTCACAAAGATACGTACAATGTGTTATCTACCAATGAAGAAAAAGCACATATTTTTGCGGAAGCAGGGGTAGATTACCTGATCGAATGTCCGTTTACTGACGATTTTCGTCAGCTTTCCCCCTATGCATTTTTACAGATGCTGAAAGAGAAAATCAATGTAAAAATGATCGTGGCAGGAACAGATTTTCATTTCGGATATCAGCGTTCCGGTTCCTTTCGCGAATTACAGCAGTATGCGGATGATCTTGGCTATGAGGCAGTGATCGTTAAGAAAAAGCAGTACAAAGGCGAAGATATCAGCAGTACGCGAATCCGTAAAGAGATTGCAGAAGGAAATATGGAAGAAGCGAATAATCTGCTTGGCTATTCTTATTTTCTTACAGGACCGGTGCTTCACGGTAACGAGATCGGACGAACCATCGGAATCCCGACGGCAAATCAGCGTCCGGAAAAATTTAAACTGCTTCCACCAAAGGGTGTGTATGCAGTGGAAGTTCTGGCAGAGGGAAAGCAGTACGATGGAATCAGCAACATCGGATGCAAGCCAACCATTGAAGGGGTTAACCCAATGGGTGTGGAAACGTTTCTGTTTGATTATTCCGGGGATTTGTATGGCAAGGATATCAAAGTGTCTTTTCTGAAGTTTATCCGTCCGGAGCGGAAGTTCGGTTCTCTGGCAGAATTAAAGGCACAGATGGATCGGGATATTCTGGTTTGTAAGGAATATCTAGGTACAGTTCACTCATCACATATATGCAGGGAATGATCATGCTTGCATGGGGAATTACCTGCATGTAGAGTGATGAAGAGAGCGCCTTTCTCTGAGTCAAAGGAGTTTTAGCCTTCATGGATAAAGTTCAAGAAGTTTCGCACGCAAGCGAGCTCTTTTACGAATGGCACGTGTGAACTGTAATAATATATGAAAAAGTGGTTTACAAGTCAGATGGAATATGATATATTGTTTAAGCGTGAGTAAAAAGCCCATACTCAGTACCCGGACACTCCGACCGGTACTTGGTAAACACGCGTGATTGGGCGATTATGAAAAATAAAGGAGGAAATCAAGATGATTTCAAAAGAAAAAAAAGCAGCGATTATGGCAGAGTATGGTAGAACACCAAACGATACAGGATCACCGGAAGTACAGATCGCAATCTTAACAGCAAGAATCCAGGAGCTCACAGAGCATCTGAAAGAGAACCCGAAGGATCATCATTCCAGAAGAGGTCTTCTGAAAATGGTTGGTCAGAGACGTGGTATGCTTGCGTACCTTCAGAAAAAAGATCTGGAAGGTTATCGTGCACTGATCGCAAAATTAGGCATCAGAAAATAATAACAGGATAGCTGTCAGAATAGAGCGGAATTTCCGCTCTATTTTGGATTGGCGGGAGGGTTTATCCGAGACCGCTGATGTGTGCAAAACTTGTTTTTGCCCAGATCAGTAGTTTCGGGTCTCCTGCCACAGTAAAAAAGGAGAGAAAATAATGAAGAAAACCTATTCAATGGAATTGGCCGGAAGAACATTAAGCGTTGATGTCGGCCGTGTAGCTGCACAGGCAAATGGCGCAGCTCTTATGCATTATGGTGATACAGTTGTATTATCTACAGCAACTGCATCTGAAAAACCACGTGAGGGAATCGATTTCTTCCCGTTAAGCGTAGAGTTTGAAGAGAAAATGTATTCTGTAGGAAAAATCCCTGGTGGATTTAACAAACGTGAGGGAAAAGCATCTGAGAACGCTGTTCTGACAGCCCGTGTTATCGACCGTCCGATGCGTCCACTGTTCCCGAAAGATTACAGAAATGATGTTACTTTAAATAACATGGTAATGAGCGTTGATCCGGAGTGCCGTCCGGAGCTTCTTGCAATGCTTGGTTCTGCAATCGCAACAAGCATTTCCGATATTCCGTTCTGCGGACCTTGTGCAACCACACAGATCGGTATGGTAAACGGCGAATTTGTTGTAAACCCGTCTCAGGCAGACTGGGATAACGGAGATCTTCAGCTGACTGTCGCATCTACTTCTGAGAAAGTAATCATGATCGAGGCAGGCGCAAACGAGATCAAAGAAGAGAAAATGATCGAAGCTATCTACATGGCTCATGAGATCAACCAGACAATCATTGAGTTCATTAACAAAATGGTTGCTGAGATCGGCAAACCAAAACATGAGTATACAAGCTGTGCAGTTCCGGAAGAAATGTTCGCAGCAATGCGTGAGATCGTGACACCGGAAGAGATGGAAGAAGCTGTATTTACTGATGTAAAACAGGTTCGTGAGGAGAACATCCGTGCCATTACAGAAAAACTCGAAGAAGCATTTGCAGAGAACGAAGAGTGGCTTGCTGTTCTTGGTGAGGCAGTATACCAGTACCAGAAAAAGACCGTTCGTAAGATGATCTTAAAAGACCACAAACGTCCGGATGGACGTGCCATCACACAGATCCGTCCACTGGCAGCAGAAGTTGACCTGATCCCGAGAGTTCACGGTTCTGCTATGTTTACCCGTGGACAGACACAGATCTGCACGATCACAACTCTGGCTCCGTTATCTGAGGTTCAGAAAGTAGACGGACTGGATGAGAATATTACAAGCAAACGTTACATGCATCATTACAACTTCCCGTCCTACTCTGTAGGTGAGACAAAACCGTCCAGAGGACCGGGACGTCGTGAGATTGGACATGGTGCATTGGCTGAGAAAGCTTTAGTACCGGTACTTCCGACAGAGGAAGAGTTCCCGTACGCAATCCGTACTGTATCTGAGACATTTGAGTCCAACGGATCTACTTCTCAGGCAAGTATCTGTGCATCTACCATGTCTCTGATGGCAGCAGGTGTACCGATCAAGAAACCGGTTGCAGGCATTTCCTGTGGTCTGGTAACAGGCGAGACAGATGATGATTATATCGTTCTGACAGATATTCAGGGTCTGGAAGATTTCTTTGGTGACATGGACTTTAAAGTAGCCGGAACACATGATGGTATCACAGCAATCCAGATGGATATCAAGATCCACGGACTGACAAGACCGATTGTAGAGGAAGCTATCGCAAGAACACGTGAAGCAAGACTTTACATTCTGGATGAAGTTATGAAACCGGCTATCGCTGAACCGAGAGCACAGGTTGGAAAATATGCACCGAAGATCATCTCCATGCAGATCGATCCGCAGAAGATTGGTGATGTAGTTGGTCAGAGAGGAAAAACAATCAACGCAATCATTGAGCAGACTGGCGTTAAGATTGATATTACAGATGATGGTTCCGTATCTATCTGTGGTACAGATGCAGATATGATGAATCGTGCAGCAGAGCTGATTCGCATCATCGTAACAGATTTCGAGGCAGGTCAGGTTCTTACAGGTAAAGTTGTAAGCATCAAAGAGTTTGGTGCATTCATCGAGTTTGCTCCGGGCAAAGAGGGAATGGTTCATATTTCCAAAATTTCCAAAGAGCGTATCAACCGTGTAGAAGATGTTCTGACACTTGGAGATAAGGTTACTGTTGTATGCCTTGGAAAAGACAAGATGGGAAGAATCAGCTTCAGCATGAAAGACGTGAAATAATAAATAATGAAATAAAAACCGGTGGGCATATGCCTGCCGGTTTTTGCTTTGATCAGAAATGGAATTTTTGCTGAATTTTGTTTCGGATAAAAGCACTTTATAGCAGGCAGAATATATTACTATATGGAAAGAATTTTAAAATATATTCATGCATCTGCTGCATACAGACTGGGGATTTTCGGACAGGGTATTCTTGTAGCGGTACTGGATACCGGAATTTATCCCCACGCAGATCTGCAGGGAAGAATGGCAGGATTTTGTGATTATATCAGGCAGCGTCCACAGCCTTACGATGATAATGGACATGGAACACATATCAGTGGGATCATAGGAGCCGGTGGGAAAGGAGCTATTCATGGAGTTGCACCGGGGTGTTATCTGTGGAGCTGTAAGGTTTTAGATAAAAATGGTAATGGAAAAATTCAGGATACCTGTCAGGCAGTGGAGGATATTGTTGCATACAATCAGAAGCATACGCAGAAAATACGGATTATGAATATTTCTGTTGGAATGTTGGAGCGGGTACAACCGGAATTGCAGAAACGTTTGTTGCACAGTGTAGAACATGCCTGGGATCAGGGAATTGTGGTACTGGCAGCCGCAGGTAATAACGGACCGGGAGAACATACGGTGACCAGTCCCGGGACTTCCCGGAAAATTATTACGGTTGGAAGTCTGGATAGCTGCAGCGAAAGCAAACGGGAGTTAAGCCTGTATTCCGGACGGGGACCGACAGAGTCCTGTGTGGTAAAACCGGAAATTTTGATGCCGGGAACGGATATTATCAGTTGTGGCACGCGTCAGGGAAGTTATGTGAAAAAGAGCGGAACTTCCATGGCGGTGCCAATTGTGTCTGGGATCATCGCATTGCTTTTGAGCAAAGATCCTTCTCTGACACCAAATGAAGTAAAATTACAGTTGTACCGCAGTGCGGATCGCACCGGAATAGACCGCCGGATAAAATGTTGGGGAACTATTGATCTGCGAAAACTGCTATCTATATGAAAAAACGGGAGACAATTTGTACCCATGCATTTTTCAACGTAAGCAATGGAATACTGTCAACAGCCAGAATGTTGACAGAACCTACATTTTCGCCATTTAGTATATATACAGCTTTGCCGATCACGTCATCTTTTTGAATTGGGGCTTCTACATGATCAGGGAGCTCTAGTTTTTTCTTTAATTCTCCGCCGGTATTTTTTATGTCAAGATAGTGAAAGGCAGATTCGTATCGCAGGGGAAGCTGTGACTGTCTGCCTCTGGAGACCAAAATGTCCGGTATAATATCCTGATTTTCATCTGTATACACGCGGCAGTTGGTAAATCCCCAGTCAAACATAGATTTTACATCGGCAATACGCTCTTTGCTGCTTGTGGCACCCATCACGACTGCAATCAGACTGAGAGAATCCTTAGCTGCAGTTGCGGAGAGGCAGAAACCGGATTTGGAGGTAAAACCGGTTTTCAGTCCGGTGGCATAAGGGTACTGTTTGAGCAGATGATTCGTATTACTGAGGGTAAAGGCAGAATCGCCCCGGGCAGTGTGATGAATGATATCTTCCTGCCAGATTTTGGTATAGTCAAAGACTGTCGGATGATTTACTGTCAGTTCCCGGGACATCAGGGCAATGTCATTGGCGCAGGAATAATGATTGTCTGCATCGAGTCCGCAGCAGTTTACAAAATTTGTATGTGTCATGCCGAGAGAGGCGGCAGTTTCATTCATTTTCTGCACAAAAGTATCTTCACTTCCACTGATCAGTTCTGCCATGGCGACACATGCATCGTTGGCACTGGCGACTGTGATACATTTGATCAGTGTTTCCACTGTCTGGGTTTCGTTTGGCTCCAAGTACACCTGAGAGCCTCCCATGCTGGCGGCATGTTCGGAAATCGTTACCGTGTCCTCGAAATGAATCTGTCCGGCTTCCAGTGCCTGAAAAATCAAAAGTAAGGTCATGATTTTGGTGACGCTTGCCAGCGGGCGTTCTTCGGTGGAATTTTTTTCATACAAAATGGTGCCAGTGGCCGCATCCATTAAGAGGGCGCTTGGCGAGGTGACGGATGGGGCAGAACCGGCAGATTCTGTATCCGATGCAGAGATTTCTGTGGCATAAGTGGTGAGGGGGAGGGCACACAACAACAGTAGAAGTGCAAGAAAAACAGAAAAGTGGCGTTTTAATCCTACTTTCATATACAATCCTGGAATGTTTTTCTATATTTTTATGTTTCGGTGGGGAAAACTATGCTTGGGACAGGGAGAATGTGGGAAAAGAAAAGGAAAAACCAGAGAAAAACCTTGAATTTTTGCGGGGATTCAGTACAATAGTGTAAGATTGGAGAAAATATGTCTTATGGAATTAAAGGTAAAACTGGAAGTATTTGAGGGACCGTTGGATCTGTTGCTTCATTTGCTGGATAAAAATAAGGTGAGTATCTACGATATCCCAATTGTGGAGATTACCAATCAGTATCTGGATTATATCCGGGAAATGCAGCGCCGGGATCTGAACATTATGAGTGAATTTCTGGTTATGGCGGCAACGTTGCTGGAAATCAAGTCAAAATGGCTTCTGCCCAAGGAGGAGTCTGAGGAGGAAGAAGAAATCGATCCCCGTGCAGAACTGATGGAACAGTTGCTGCAGTACAAGCTGTTTAAATATATGTCGCAGGAATTAAAAGACCGTCAGATCGATGCGGGACGCCGTTTGTTCAAGAATCCATCAATCCCTGAGGAAGTGCGTTCTTATGAAGAACCGCTGGATCTGGATGAACTGACGAAGGGATACAATCTGAAGAAGCTGCATGCGATTTTTGAATCGGTCATGAAAAAGCAGACCGATAAAATGGATCCGATCCGTTCCAGATTTGGAAAAATTGAGCGAGAGGAAGTGTCACTGGATGAGAAAATGATCTACCTGGAGACCTATTGTATGGAACATAAACGTTTTTCTTTCCGGGATCTGCTGGAACGACAGAGAAGCAAAGTAGAGATTATTGTAACTTTTCTTGGTATTCTGGAATTGATGAAAACCGGGCGGATCCAGATTGAGCAGGAACATTTATTTGACGAAATCTATATTACCGTTTGCCCGAAAACGGAACAGGAGTAAAGAAACATGAAGATTGAAGAATACGAAGCAGCGGCAGAAGCGATTTTGTTTGCTATGGGAGATTCGGTAGAACTGAAAAAACTGGCGTTTGCGCTGCAGGTCGGAGAGCGGGAGGCAGAGCTGATCGTGCGGAATCTGGCAGACCGCTATCAGGCTTCCAACTGCGGACTGCAGATTCTGGAACTGGAAGGTGCCTATCAGATCTGTACGAAACCATCCCAGTATGAATATCTGATCCGCATTGCGAAGCAGCCGCGAAAACAAGTGTTGACAGATGTATTATTGGAAACGTTATCGATTGTTGCATACAAGCAGCCGGTAACAAAAGTAGAGATTGAAAAAATCCGTGGGGTATCCTGTGAGCATGCCATCAATAAGCTTTTGGATTATGGACTGATTCAGGAGGCAGGACGTCTGGATGCGCCGGGGCGACCAATCCTGTTTGGTACCACGGAAGAATTTTTGCGTTGTTTTGATGTGCAGTCTGTAGAAGAACTGCCGGATATGAATCCGGATAAGATCGAGGAACTGAAGCAGGAAGCCGAGGAGGAAGTACAGCTCCAGTTGAAATTGTAATCAAAAAATACAACAAAACGAAATGAAACGTGACAAAAAAGAAAAGTTCACAAAAAATAGAAACAAAATTATGCGAATTCGACTGAAAATATCGTTAATTAATTAACTACTATAAACAAGTGCTAATATCCATGTATATAATTTGTGCAAATTGTATAAAAAATCCCATCAAAAATAGGTTAAAGATACTAACTGGAAACCTGATAACACAATTGTCAGTATTGAAAAAAGTACAATCTTATATTAGTATACGACACATAGGTGTTGCAAAACAGGTAAAATATGTAAAAAATATACAAAAGCAGTTCTGAAAATTACTTTTGGAATTTACATAGAGACAGAGTGATGCAACCGGCTTTACAGTGGTAAAGGATTTAGGAGGATAGGATATGAGCAGATTATCAGTAGTATCAGCTGACAAAGTAAATTCTACGACGGAACAGCTTATGAAAGAATTTACACAGCGAATTGTGGCAAATCCGCCGGGAGTCTGTCCGGTAGATATGCAGCTGGCATTCTTAAAAGTATGTCATGCACAGACATGTGGAAAATGTGTTCCATGTCGCATCGGTCTGGGACAGTTAGAGGAGCTTCTTGAGAAAGTTCTGAATAACGAAGCGACCATGGATACATTGAAACTGATTGAGCAGACAGCAGAAAACATCAAGAACTCTGCTGACTGTGCCATCGGTTTTGAATCCGCACGTATGGTGCTGGCAGGTCTGGAAGGTTTCAAAGAAGATTATATTTCCCATATTACAGAGCACAGATGTCTGGGATCGTTCGAACAGCCAATCCCGTGCGTGACTCTCTGTCCGGCACATGTGGATATCCCTGGATATATTGCGCTGGCAGGTGAGGGGCGCTGCGAGGATGCACTTCGTCTGATCCGTAAGGACAACCCGTTTCCGACAGCATGTGCCCTGATCTGTGAGCATCCGTGTGAGGCGAGATGCCGCAGAAATATCATTGATGATTCCATCAATATCCGTGGTATGAAACGTTATATCGTGGACAATGCGCCGTCTGATCAGGTACCGGTTCCGGAATGTGCGTCGTCAACAGGTAAAAATATTGCAATCATCGGCGGTGGCCCGAGTGGACTGACAGCTGCTTATTTCCTGCAGTTAATGGGGCATCAGTGTACTGTTTTTGAGGAGAAGCAGCACCTTGGCGGTATGCTCCGTTACGGTATTCCAAACTACCGTTTTCCGAGGGAACGTCTGCAGGAAGATATTGATGCGATTCTTTCTACCGGTGTAGAAGTGAAAATGAATCAAAATATCGGTACCGAGGAAATAAAAGAGATTCAGAAATTCTACGATGCAATTTATGTAGCAATCGGTGCACATACAGATAAAAAACTTGGACTGGAAGGCGAGGACAGCAAGAATGTCGTTTCCGCTGTTGACATGCTTCGGGAGATCGGCGATGGAAAATACCCGGATTACACAGGTAAGCGTGTTGTTGTTGTCGGCGGTGGAAACGTGGCAATGGACTGTGCGAGAACTGCGATCCGTGCCAATGCAGAGACTGTAAGTATCGTATATCGCAGACGTCAGGAAGATATGACTGCACTTCCGGCAGAAGTAGAGGGTGCTGTTGCAGAGGGAATCGAGCTTGTTACCTTAAAAGCACCGCTTCGTGTGGAAGCCGATGCAGAAGGAAACGCATGTGCACTCTGGGTACAGCCACAGATCATCGGACCGGTAAAAGGAGGCAGACCTTCTCCACGAAAAGCAAACAAACCGGAAGAACGTATGGAATGTGATATTGTTCTGGTTGCCATCGGACAGGATATCGTATCTCAGCCATTTGCTGATTTTGGTCTGGCCACTAATTGGGGACGCATCGTTACCAACGAGGGCGGTGCTTCTAATATGGTTGGTGTATATGCCGGCGGTGACTGTGTATCAGGTCCGTCTACCGTGATCAAAGCAATCGCAGCAGGAAAAGCTGCTGCTGCAAATATTGATGAATATCTTGGCTATCACCATCCGATCAGCTGTGATGTTGAGATTCCGGAGCCAATGCTGAGTGACAAAGTTCCTTGCGGACGTGTCAACCTTCAGGAAGTAGAGGCATGGGCAAGAAGAACAAACTTTGAGGCAATTGAACTTCCGATGAGCTGTGAAGAAGCTGCGCAGGAAGCAAGCCGTTGCTTACGATGCGATCATTATGGTTGCGCCACACTGAGAGGAGGCAGAGAGTTCGAATGGTAAATTTAACAATTAACAATAAAAAAGTTCAGGTACCGGAAGGTACTACAATTCTGGCAGCTGCTGCTCAGGTGGGAATTAAAATTCCGACATTGTGCTATTTAAAAGAAATCAATGAGATCGCTTCCTGCCGTATCTGTGTGGTAGAGGTGGAAGGAAAAGAGACACTGGTCGCATCCTGTAATACCGTAGTAGAAGAAGGCATGGTTATATACACAAACAGTTACAAAGCACAGCATGCCCGCCGTATGAACCTTCAGTTTATTCTGTCTGAACATGATGCACACTGCGCTTCCTGCATCAGAAGTGGAAACTGCAGTCTGCAGTCTGTTGCAAATGATATGAATATCGGTGAAGTGCCGTTTGAAGAACACTATGAGGTAAATGATTGGCCACAGGATTTCCCGCTGATCCGTAATGCAAGCAAATGTATCAAATGTATGCGTTGCGTGCAAATCTGTGATAAAGTACAGAATCTTGGAATCTGGGATATGATCAATACCGGAAAACGTACCAGCGTTGGTATATCCGGCAGAAAGAAGATTACAGAATCCGACTGTGCAATCTGTGGTCAATGTATCACACATTGTCCGGTTGGTGCGTTGCATGAGCGTGATGATATTGATCCGTTTATGAATGCGGTCCATGATCCGGATAAGATCGTGGTTGTTCAGATCGCACCTGCTGTCCGTGCAGCCTGGGGAGAGGACTTAGGGCTTCCGCGTGAGATGGCAACAGAAAAAAGGATGGCAGCAGCGGTTCGTGCGCTTGGGGTTGATTATGTATTTGATACAAACTTTTCTGCTGATCTGACCATTATGGAAGAAGGAAACGAGTTTTTGGAGCGTATGACACATGCAGATGAGTATTCATGGCCGATGTTTACTTCCTGTTGTCCGGGTTGGGTTCGCTTTGTAAAATCTCAGTATCCGGATATGACCAAAAATCTGTCCACTGCAAAATCTCCGCAACAGATGTTTGGGGCGGTGGCAAAATCCTACTATGCACAGATCCTAGATGTAGATCCGTCCAGAATCTTCAGCGTTTCCATTATGCCTTGTGTGGCGAAGAAACATGAGTGTGCAATTCCGGGAATGGATGATGCGGGCGCAGGTCCGGATGTAGATCTGTCTATCACAACCAGAGAGTTAGACCGTGTATTAAAGGCAGAACTTGTTTCTCCGGCATTTTTGGAGGAGGAAGAATTTGATCAGCCGTTAGGTATCGGCTCTGGTGCAGGTGTTATCTTCGGAGCAACCGGTGGTGTTATGGAAGCGGCTTTAAGAACTGCATACTATGTATTAAACGGCAAAAATCCGGATCCGGATCTGTTTAAAACAGTACGTGGTATGGATGGTATCCGTGAGGCAGAAGTTGAGATCGCAGGTATCAAGATCAGGGCAGCCATTGTCAGCGGACTTGGAAATACAAGAAAGCTGATCGAGAAAATTCGCTCCGGTGAAGCGGAGTATCATTTTGTAGAAGTAATGGCATGTCCGGGTGGTTGTGTCGGCGGCGGTGGTCAGCCAATCAACGACGGTGTGGAGCTTGCAGATGTACGTGGACGAAATCTGTATCATCTGGATAAGAAGAATCCACTTCGTTTCTCACATGAAAATCCTGCTGTTATCAAAGCTTATGAGGATTTCTTCGAAAAACCGTTATCTCACAAATCTCATGAATTGTTACATACGGATCATGAAGCATGGAAAATGCCAAATCAGAGATAAATGCATAGAAAAGGAAAAATTTATAACAGGAGTCAGTCTTCACACTGGCTCCTGTTTTTGCTGTTCTGAAGGTTGTTCGGAATAAAATCAAAATTTTCTGTGAAAAAAGGAAAAATGTGCAGGTGAGAAGCACTTTCTTACTTTTCGTTCTGAATCTGTTCCGGAACACGTAAAATAGTGAAAAACAGGAAAACGATAGGTATATATGAAAAATCACTTTGCCTTCAAATCTCATAGACGAATGTTTTTGCGTGTGCTTTTTACCACAATTTTTATATGTGCTATTTTGACGGAAAACGGATATGCAGCGTCCGGATTTTCCCCAGAAGAGATCACTCAGAAGTTTGCAGATTTTCACAGGGATGATCTGAATCTGTATGCACAAAGTGCGGTTTTGACAGATGCAGATACCGGACGGATCCTGTACGGAAAAGATGCCGGCGTGCCTAGGGCAAATGCCAGTACAACCAAGATTATGACCTGCCTGCTGGCAATTGAAAGTGGAAAACTTAATGATACAGTAACATTTTCAGAGCATGCCTGCAGTATGCCAAAAGTACGGCTTGGATGTCCGAAGGGAACGCAGTTTGTACTGAAGGATCTGCTGTATTCTCTGATGCTGGAATCGCACAATGACACGGCGGTGGCAATTGCGGAGCATGTGTCGGGAAGCGTGGAAGTCTTTGCAAAACAGATGAATGAACGGGCAGTAGAACTTGGATGCCAGAACACGCATTTCGTGACACCGAACGGACTGGATCGTTCCGATACGAAAGGAGCACATCAGACAACTGCGTATGACCTTAGTCTGATCATGGCAGTCTGTATTCAAAATGATAAATTTCTGGAAATTACGGAAACGACATCAAAAACAATCGGCAGTATCGACGGGACATTTCAGGTATCCTTGAATAATTATAATGCGCTGCTTTCTATGGTAAACGGAGTGATTTCCGGAAAAACCGGTTTTACGGTAAAAGCGGGGTATTGCTATGTGGGAGCGTATCGTCAAAATGATCGTACATATACTTTTGCACTGCTGGCATGCGGTTGGCCAAATCACAAGAATTATAAATGGGAAGATTCCAAAGCATTGATTTCATACGGAAACGAACATTATGAAACACGAACAATTTTAAAAGAGGAAGAACATCAGACCATAGACCTAAACCGGACTGTGGTAAAGACATTTGGCAAAAACCATTATTATTTTATAGATACGTTGCCTGTGACAAAAGAAGCCTGTGAAATGCAGATGCTTGTTTCAGACAGCGATGAGATCACGGCGAATATACAGATACCAAAGGAACTTTCGCTTCCGGTGTCCGTGGGAGATGTGGTTGCAACAGAAGAAATTTTGTGGAATGGCATTCCGGTATTAACCCGCAGAATCCTTGCAGATGAAAGCCTTTTTGCCCTGGATTATCCATGGTGTCTGTGGGAGGTTTTGCTAAAGTGGAAGTTCTAATTGTTTCCGGCGAAGAATTGAGGTATACTAGTAACTAAGCGTGATGCGGCAGAACGTTTGACACGCATTATAAAGAATATATGTCGTATTCTTGAAAAATGGAGAAGAGAAATGAATAATTCAAATGAATTGATTAACAGGATCAATGAAAAGTACAGCAGTATGAGCAAGGGACAGAAGTTACTGTCCACATACATTACCGATAACTATGACAAAGCTGTATTTCTGACAGCGGAAAAACTGGGGAAAGTTGTCGGTGTCAGTGAATCTACCGTGGTGCGGTTTGCAACACATCTGGGATATCGCGGGTATCCAGAATTTCAGAAGGCACTGGAAGAGCTTGTGCGGAATAAGTTGAATTCCATTCAGCGCATGGAAGTCACTTACGGAAGAATCAGCCAGTCTAAAATCCTTGATACTGTATTACAATCAGATGCAGAGAAAATTAAAAGTACCTTGGATCATATTGATCAGAATGCTTTTGAAGCGGCTCTGGATATCATTTTGAATGCAAAACATATTTATATTGTCGGAATCCGAAGCTGTGCATCTTTGGCAAGCTTTATGTCTTTTTATTTTAATCTGATGTTTGATAATGTGCATCTGCTTCATACCAGCAGTTCCAGTGAACTTTTTGAACAGATGGTGCGGATCAGTGAGGATGATGTGATCATTGGTATCAGTTTTCCGCGGTATTCCATGCGGACATTAAAAGCCATGGAATTTGCCAACAATCGGAATGCAAAAGTGATTACACTGACAGATAGCGTACATTCCCCGATGAATCTGTATTCTTCCTGCAATCTGATTGCAAAGAGTGATATGGCATCCATCGTGGATTCTCTGGTGGCACCTTTGAGTGTCATCAACGCGCTGATTGTTGCCCTGTGCATGAGAAAACAGAATGAAGTGGCAGAAACGCTGGAGACACTGGAAGATATCTGGGACGAATATCAGGTTTACGAAAGCGATGAGATTAATTATATTGATGACCATATGAAGATGCGTTATGGCAAAGTAGAACACATAGACCGGGAGAATCCCGAAAAAAATGAATAATTACCATGCAGAATTTTAAAATCAGCGATTCTGCAAATAAGAAAAATGAGTGAAAATCGGAGAAATTGAATGAGCAATGTGGCAGTAATCGGCGGCGGCGCAGCCGGAATGATGGCAGCGTGTACTGCAGCCGGAAACGGGCATCAGGTAACACTGTATGAGCAGAATGAAAAACTAGGAAAAAAGATTTATATTACAGGAAAGGGACGGTGCAATCTGACCAATGCCTGTGACACGGAAGACCTGTTTGCGGCAGTCATGAAAAATGAAAAATTTTTATACAGTGCGATCTATACCTTTGACAATCATGCGACGATGGATTATTTTGAACAGCTTGGACTGAAGATGAAGACGGAACGTGGCAATCGTGTATTCCCGCAGTCAGATCATGCATCGGATGTGATCCGTGTGCTGACAGAGGAATTGCGCAGGAAAAAGGTGTGTGTCTGTCTGAATACAAAGGTGCGGGAGATTTTAAGTGACGGTACAAAAGTAACGGGACTTCGATGGGATTGCCATGATACCCACCAGAAAAATCAGGTGTCAGAATATGATGCAGTAGTGGTTGCCTGTGGCGGAGTGTCTTATCCCACAACAGGTTCTGACGGAAGTGGATTTGACTTGTGTAAAAAGCTGGGACATACCGTTACTGAGTTACGCCCGTCCCTGATTGGAATGACAACGGCAGAAGATTATATTTCGCAATTACAGGGATTATCTTTAAAAAATGTAACACTTACTGTAAAATCCGGGAAAAAGACGTTATATTCCGAGTTTGGAGAAATGCTCTTTACCCATCAGGGAATCAGTGGACCGTTAGTGCTGACAGCAAGCAGCTATATTCCGGATAAATATATGAAGCAGGAGCTGGCTTTTGAGATCGACCTGAAACCGGCGCTGGAGGAAGAACAGTTGGATAAACGTCTGCAGCGTGATTTTGCGGAAAATATAAATCGGCAGTTTAAGAATGCCCTGCACGGACTGGTTCCAGCAAAATTGATGCCGGTACTGATCGAACTGTCCGGTATTGATCCAGAGAAAAAAGTACATTCTGTCACCAGAGAAGAACGACATCGACTTCTGATGCTGCTGAAGCATTTTCCGGGTACTATCACAGGACTTGGAAAAATGGAAGAAGCTATTATCACAAGAGGCGGTATCAAGGTAAAAGAAGTAAAACCGTCTACGATGGAGTCAAAGCTGGTACAGGGATTGTATCTGTGCGGCGAGATGCTGGATGTGGATGCGGTGACCGGAGGGTTTAACTTGCAGATCGCGTGGTCTACGGGGTATCTGGCAGGCATCAGCATTGAATGATTTTATGAAATATAAGACCTGCCTGATATGGTTTGTGATAAAAGTATGCAGATAAAGTAGGGCGAATAAACCAATGCGGGTGTTTCTTGGCAGAAGAATGATAAATTTGGTGAAAAAACGATAAAAATAGATAAGAGAGGTTTGGAACATATGAGTTTTAACATTGCAATCGATGGACCGGCAGGTGCCGGCAAAAGTACCATTGCGAAAAAACTGGCAAAAAAAATATCCTTTATTTATGTGGATACCGGTGCCATGTACCGTGCCATGGGATACTATTTTTTACAGCATGGCATCAGGGCAGAGGAAGAAGAAAAAATAAAGGAAGCCTGTGATGACATTTCCGTTGCACTTGCTTATGAAAACGGCGTGCAGAAGGTGTTGTTAAACGGTGAAGATATTTCTGATAAGATCCGCCAGGAGGAAGTTGGCAATATGGCATCTGCCACCAGTGGCTATGGATTTGTCCGGGCAAAACTGTTAAGTCTGCAGCAGGATATGGCAGCACAACACAATGTCATTATGGATGGCAGAGATATCGGAACGTGTGTTCTGCCGAATGCCCAGCTGAAAATATTCCTGACTGCCAGTGTGGAAGTACGTGCAAAACGCCGTTATGATGAACTGGCAGCAAAAGGAGAACAGTGCAATCTGGCAGAGATTGAGAAAGATATCAGCGAGCGTGATTACCGTGATATGCATCGCGAGATCGCACCATTGAAGGCAGCAGAGGATGCGGTAATGCTGGATTCTTCTGATCTTAATATTGATGAAGTTGTGGAAGCAATTTATGAACATGCAAAAAAGGCAGGACTGGGCGCATGAAAGTAGAACTTGCAAAGATGGCAGGATTTTGTTTTGGTGTGAACCGGGCAGTGGATACCGTATATGAGGAAGCAAAACAGTTTACACCGGTTTATACTTATGGACCGATCATTCACAATGAGACAGTGATCGATGATCTGGAGAAAAAAGGCGTTCAGGTTATTCACTCTCTGGAGGAAGCAAAAGATCTTACTGAGGGTACGATCGTGATCCGTTCCCATGGTGTTACCCGCCGGGAACAGGAAGAACTGATCGCAGACGGACTGCGCGTGGTTGATGCCACCTGCCCGTTTGTAAAAAAGATCCATACACTGGTGCAGGAGTATTCAGAGAATGGGTATTATGTGGTGATCATCGGCAGTGGAGACCATCCGGAGGTGCAGGGGATCGTCGGATGGTCGGATGAAACACGTACTTCTGTGATATGCGATGCCGATCAGGCGCGAAATCTGGAACTGAAACCGTGGAAAAAGGTCTGTATTGTCGCACAAACAACATTTAATTACAATAAATTTCAAGAACTTATTGAAATTATTCAAAAAAAAGGGTATGATAGTGAGAGTACGGTGGACAAGGATAAAAAATTTGTTGTTCACAATACGATATGCAATGCCACCAAGGAACGTCAGGAAGCAGCAAAAGAGCTTTCCGGCAGAGTGGATGCAATGTTGGTGATCGGAGGGACAAGCAGCTCCAATACAAGAAAGTTGTATGAAATCTGCTCTGAAAAATGTAGAAATACTTACTTTATACAAACGAAAGAAGATCTAGAGAATTCTGACTTTTCGCGTTTCGACTACGTAGGTATTACAGCAGGGGCTTCAACCCCAAATAATATTATTGAGGAGGTTCAAAAATATGTCAGAAATGAGTTTTGAACAAATGTTGGAAGAATCTTTAAAAACAATCAGAAATGGAGAGGTAGTCGAAGGCACTGTTATAGATGTGAAACCGGATGAAATTATCCTGAATATTGGCTATAAATCAGACGGAATTATTACCAGAAACGAATACACAAACGACAATAATGTAGACCTTACTACTGTTGTTTCTGTTGGCGACACCATGGAAGCAAAAGTTCTGAAAGTAAACGACGGTGAGGGACAGGTTCTCCTTACATACAAACGTCTTGCGGCAGAGAAAGGCAGCGAGCGTCTGAAAGAAGCTTTCGAGAACGGCGAAGTATTAACAGGTACAGTAAGCCAGGTATTAGATGGCGGATTAAGCGTTGTTCTGGATGAGACAAGAATCTTCATCCCGGCAAGCCTTGTGTCTGATACTTATGAGAGAGATCTTGGCAAATACAAAGATCAGGAGATCCAGTTCGTATTAACTGAGTTCAACCCGAGAAGAAGACGCATCATCGGTGACAGAAAACAGCTTCTGGTTGCTGAAAAAGAGCGTAAACAGAAAGAGTTATTAGAGAAGATCAACGTTGGCGATGTAATCGAAGGAACTGTTAAAAACATTACAGACTTCGGTGCATTCATCGATCTTGGTGGAGCAGACGGACTTCTTCACATCTCTGAGATGTCTTGGGGCCGTGTAGACAACCCGAAAAAAATCTACAAAGTTGGCGATACTGTAAAAGTATTTATCAAAGATATCAAAGATACAAAGATTGCACTCAGCGTAAAATTCCCGGAGGAGAATCCTTGGAATAATGCTGCTGAGAAATATGCAGCTGGAAACGTTGTAACAGGTAAAGTTGCACGTATGACAGACTTCGGCGCATTCGTAGAGCTTGCACCGGGCGTTGACGCATTACTTCATGTTTCCCAGATCTCCAGAGATCATGTTGAGAAACCAGCTGATGTATTAAGCATCGGACAGGAAATTGAAGCTAAAATCGTTGATTTCGATGAGACAGACAGAAAAATCAGCCTGAGCATGAAAGCGCTTGCTCAGAATACAGAGGCTGAGGCAGCTGAAGAGGAGTAAGAACTTCTTATTTTATAGCAGATTGAATAAACGAAAGGAGCTGTGGCACTAAGCGATTGGTGCGTAGCTCCTTTTTTATGTATTTTATAGAAAGAAAATCCCGGTCCGTGTACCAGTTTCCAATCGTTACAGTTTTATGATTTAACTTTTGGGGGCGATACCAATATCGGACAGGGGATTTTACGGGCAAACATTGTTTGTAAAAAACTATTTTTTGCCGGAAAGCATATTTTGACAATAAAGATGTACAAAATTTTCTAAAGCAGGGATTTGTTTCGGTGGGAAACGGTATTCATTTGGGAAAGTATTGTCTGCAACCGGCAGTTCCAGATAGGTTGCTTTGTCTGCCAGATCCTGCTTCAAGTAATGCTCAGAAGATGTATATGGCAAAGTCAGATAATAGCAATTCTTTTCCAGATAGCAGTTTTCTTTTGTTGCTTTCTGTCGATGATCGGGATCAATATAGGTGCCAAGGCTTTTGTGGATGATTGCATGTTCTTCCGGCAGGTAATAATAATTTTTATAATCCGGAAAATAATGCCGGAGCGCACCGTGAAAGACCGGAAAAGACAGCAGTACCTGCTCCGGATGCATCACAAGGGTGGCATGTTCCTGCATACAATGAATCGTCTGAGGCAATAAAATATCCGGTATCAGTGTAATATTGAAAAACAGATCGCCGGAAACAGATTGAATTTCAATATCAGAAAGCTGAAAATGTCCCTGTAAAAAATATGTGTAGGATAACATTTCCAGAAGGTTATACATACCTAAAACATCTTCTTTATTATGCAATAACAGAAGTTGCAGCAGTTCTTCTTCAGGAACTTTGACATAGGATTTGTAAAGCTTGATCAGTTCTTTGCCGGTATACTGATTTTCCCGGCTGATGCCAAGAAAAAGTTCAATGGATTTTTGTTTATAACTATTCAGCGGAAGTAGCTTTTTTAAATGCCGGATTTCCCGATAGAGATCTGTGTGGGAAAGTGCCTCCAATGGACTGGCAATCTGGAAATGGTTCAGCCGGTGTCGGAGAAATGGCAAATCAAAAGTGGTGCCGTTAAAAGTGATCAATTGATGAAAGCCGCTGCATAGATCGACAAACTTCTGAAGAATCAGTGATTCTTCGTTTTCGGTTTCGGCAAAAAGAAGACGTACTGCAAGCTGATCATTGATTAGATAGGAACAACCAATGCAGTAAATATGATTTTTTTCGGCTGAGAGACCAGAGGTTTCAATGTCGACGAAAAGTGTATCCTGGGTCAGAGAAGAACGAACGTAGTTATTCTTGTGAGTTAGTGGTTTGAAATGTAAAGTATCTTTCATAAATAATCCTTTGTTGACAGACGATTTTTGTATTTATTATAATTCACATGGTATTTTTTTCAATACAAAATTTTTTTTTTGGTGAAATTAATACATTTTTAATCTTGTGTGCTATAATATTTAAGACATTTTGCAGGATATATTATATGATTTCCTGTAAGAAACTATATAGAGAAAGTGGGGCACAGGTTATGGGCTTATGTACTTTTAAGGGCGGTGTCCATCCATATGATGGAAAGGACTTGTCGAAAGATAAACCGATTCAGGAATATTTACCCAAGGGTGATCTGGTTTATCCGTTATCACAGCACATTGGTGCACCGGCAAAGCCAGTGGTTGCAGTAGGTGATGCTGTATTGAAGGGACAGATGATCGCTGAAGCAGGCGGTTTCGTATCTGCACCGATTTATGCAACAGTTTCCGGCACGGTTAAGGCGATTGAGCCACGTCGTGTTGCAGTAGGAGACATGGTGAACTCTATCGTGGTCGAGAATGACGGGGAGTTTAAATCTCTGGAGTTTACACCGGTAGACGATGTAACATCTCTGAGCAAAGAAGAGATCATCAAGAAGATCCAGAATGCCGGTATCGTAGGTATGGGTGGTGCGGGATTCCCGACACATGTAAAACTCTCACCGAAGGAGCCGGAGAAAATCGACTACATTATTGCAAACTGTGCAGAATGTGAGCCGTATCTGACTTCCGATTACAGAAGAATGATCGAGGAGCCGGAGAAATTAATTGAGGGAATGAGAATCATTCTTTCTCTGTTTGACAATGCAAAAGGTATTTTCGGTATCGAGGATAACAAACCGGATTGTATTGCAAAACTGACAGAGCTGACAAAAGATGAGCCGAGAATGGAAGTTAAAGCATTAAAGACAAAATATCCGCAGGGTTCTGAGCGTCAGTTGATTTTCGCAACAACAGGCAGAGCAATCAACTCTACCATGCTTCCGGCAGATGCTGGCTGTATCGTAGATAACGTTGATACAATCGTTGCAATTTATCATGCAGTAAAACTTGGCAGACCGCTGATGCATCGTATCGTTACTATTACGGGTGACGCTATTGCCGATCCGAGAAACTTCTATGTCTGTATCGGAACAAACTATGCAGAGTTAGTAGAAGCAGCAGGCGGATTCAAGACTCAGCCGAAGAAAGTGATTTCCGGTGGTCCTATGATGGGATTTGCAATGTTCGGACTTGACGTTCCGACAACCAAGACAACATCTGCACTGTTATGTCTGACAGAAGATGCCGTTGAGGATGCAAGCCAGAATGCAACAGCATGTATTAACTGTGGTCGTTGTGTAGAAGCATGTCCATCCAGAATTGTTCCTTCCAGACTTGCTGATTTTGCAGAAAATCATCTGGAAGAGCCATTTGAACAGTGGCACGGCATGGAGTGTGTAGAATGTGGAAGCTGTAGCTTCACATGTCCTGCAAAGAGAAATCTTGCACAGTCGATTAAATCCATGAGAAAAACAATTCTTGCAAACAGACGGAAAAAATAAAAACGTTAGAAAGAGGTGGATTATTGTGAGTGAGTTATACAATGTTACATCATCACCACATATAAGAGCCAAAGACAGTACACAGAAAATCATGCTTTATGTGATCATCGCATTACTTCCGGCTACTGTATTTGGTATTATCAATTTCGGACCGCGTGCACTGGCAGTTGTTGTTATTTCTATCGCAAGCTGTCTGGTATCCGAATACTTATATAACAAAATTGCACACAAGAAACAGACCGTAGGTGATTTAAGCTGTGTTGTTACCGGTTTACTTCTTGGTCTGAACCTGTCACATACCGTTCCGTTTTTCATTCCGATCATCGGTGGCGCTTTCGCAATCGTTGTTGTAAAAATGATTTTTGGCGGACTTGGACAGAACTTTATGAACCCGGCACTTGGTGCTCGATGCTTCCTGCTTCTTGCATTTACAGGCCCGATGACAAGCTTCACATTTGACGGTGTGTCAAGCGCTACTCCGCTGGCAGTGATCAAAGGTGGCGAGCTTTACAGTGATACAATGGCTATGTTTACCGGACGTATCGCAGGTACAATCGGTGAGACTTCCGTGATCGCTCTTCTGATCGGTGCAATCTTCCTGATCCTGATGGGTGTTATCGATCTGAGAATCCCGGGTACATATATTTTAACATTTGTAGTATTTATCGTACTTTTTGGTGGACACCTTACAAGTGGTGATCTGGGACAGTTCGTTGTTCAGGAAGTATGCGGTGGTGGTCTGATCCTTGGTGCATTCTTCATGGCAACAGATTATGTTACTTCTCCGATCACTCCGAAGGGAAAAATTATTTACGGTATCATCTGCGGATGTCTCCTTGGTATCTTCCGTATGTTTGGTGCATCAGCTGAGGGATGTTCTTACTCCATCATCTTTGCAAACATGCTGGTACCGCTGATCGAGAGATTTACAATCCCGAAACCATTTGGTAAAGGAGGGGAAAAATAATGAACGGAAAAATCATTAAAGACGCCCTGATCCTTTTCCTGATCACAGTTATCGCAGGTCTTGGTCTGGGTGCTGTATATGGCATTACAAAGGTCCCGATTGAAAAAGCAAATTATAACATTCAGCAGAATGCTTATCGTACTGTATTCCCGGATGCAGCTTCTTTCGAGGATATGGACGGATTTGATTCCGCAAAAGCAACAGATGCAGCTGCCGCAGCAGGATACGCAGATGACACGATTGAAAACTGTGTTGTTGCTGTAGACGCAAGCGGTGCTGAACTTGGTTATGTTATTTCTGTAACAGATCCGAACAGTTATGGTGGAGACGTTACCTTATCTATCGGTGTTACCGATGATGGTACATTAAACGGATATTCCATCACAACTATCAATGATACTGCCGGACTTGGTATGAAAGCAAAAGAAGATTCTTTCTCTTCTCAGTTTGCAGGAAAACAGGTAGAATCATTTGAAGTTACAAAGACAGGTGCAACATCTGATAACCAGATCGATGCAATCAGTGGTGCTACAATCACATCAAGCGCTGTTACAAGTGCTGTAAATGCTGGACTGGCTTATTACAGAACACTTGCACAATAACAGGAGGGGAACTTTTAAATGAATAAGTGTATAGAACGTATTGTAAACGGTATCGTGAAAGAGAACCCTACCTTCGTTATGTTGATCGGTATGTGCCCGACCCTGGCTGTTACAACATCAGCTATTAACGGTATAGGTATGGGACTTTCCACGACACTCGTACTTGTATTTTCAAACCTTTTAATTTCACTGCTTCGTAAGATTATTCCGGACAGTGCACGTGTACCGGCATTCATCGTTGTCGTTGCATCTCTGGTAACTATTGTTCAGTTCTTACTGCAGGGTTATGTACCATCTCTGTATGCATCACTGGGTATCTATATCCCTCTGATCGTAGTAAACTGTATCATCCTTGGCCGTGCCGAGAGCTATGCTTCAAAGAATCCGGTTCTTCCGTCTATCTTTGATGGTATCGGTATGGGACTTGGATTTACTGTTGGTCTGACATGTATCGGTGCAGTTCGTGAGATTCTGGGATCCGGACAGATTTTTGGTTTCCAGCTTCTTCCGTTAGCTGATGCAGCTGCAGGAAAAGCAGGTTATACACCACTTACAATTTTCGTGCTTGCTCCTGGTGCATTCTTCGTATTAGCTATGCTGATCGCAATCCAGAATGCATTCCGTGAAGCAAAACGTAAAAAGGGTATTGCAGTGAAAGAGAGAAGCGGATGCTTCGACGGAGACTGCGCAGCTTGTACAAGCGGAAGCTGTGAAGGCAAAGTGTTCACTGCAGGAACAGATGAGAAAGAATAAGGAGGAAAGGTTCAGATGAAAGAAGTATTACTTATCGCAATCGGCTCTGCCATTGTAAATAACGTTGTCCTGAGCCAGTTCCTTGGCTTATGTCCGTTTTTCGGTGTATCCAAAAAGGTAAATACTGCAGCCGGAATGGGTGCCGCAGTTATCTTCGTTATTACAATTGCATCCTTTATCACAAGCGTGCTGGATAAAATTATCCTGCAGCAGTTTGATATCACATATTTAAGAACAATTGTATTTATTTTAGTTATCGCTGCATTGGTTCAGTTCGTAGAGATGTTTATGAAAAAATCAATGCCGCCACTGTACAACGCACTTGGTATTTTCTTACCACTGATCACAACAAACTGTGCCGTTCTCGGTGTTGCCCTGAACAACGTACAGTATGGTTATGGTATTGGTGTAAGTACAATCAACGGTTTCGCAACAGCAGTTGGATTTACCATTTCAATTGTCATCATGGCAGGTATTCGTGAGAAAATCGAGTACAATGATATCCCGACACCTTTCAAAGGTTCCGCAATCGTGCTGGTAACAGCAGGTCTGATGTCAATTGCATTTATGGGATTTTCCGGTGTCATTTAGGAGGGTATACAGATGAGTGTTTCAGCAATTATTCTTGCCGCTGTTGTAGTCGGCGGAACAGGTATTGTCATTGGTATTATCCTTGGGATTGCCGGTGAGAAATTCAAAGTAGAAGTAGACCCGAAAGAGGAAGAAGTATTAGCAGCTCTTCCGGGAAATAACTGTGGTGGCTGTGGTTTTGCCGGATGTTCCGGTCTGGCTGCAGCAATTGCAAAAGGTGAAGCAGAGGTTGGTTCCTGTCCGGTTGGCGGTGCTCCGGTAGCAGCTAAGATCGGTGCGATCATGGGTCAGGAAGTTGGCGAATCTGTTCGTGAAGTTGCATTTGTAAAATGTGCAGGAACATGTGAAAATGCAAATACAGATTATGAATACTATGGAGTAGAGGATTGCTCCATGATGGCTTTCGTACCAAACGGTGGTCCGAAAAAATGTAATTTTGGATGTCTTGGATTTGGCGAGTGTGTCAAAGCTTGTCCGTTTGATGCAATTCACATCAAAAATGGCGTTGCTGTTGTTGATAAAGAGGAGTGTAAAGCCTGTGGTAAATGTATCAAAGCCTGCCCGAAGAACTTAATCGAGCTTGTACCGTATGATGCAAAACATGCAGTACAGTGTAGTTCCCAGGATAAAGGTAAACAGGTTATGACAGCTTGTAAAGTTGGTTGTATCGGATGTAAGATGTGTGAGAGAGTCTGTGAGTCAGGCGCTGTTACAGTTGAGAATAATATCGCACACATTGATCAGACAAAATGTACCGGTTGTGGCGCATGTGCTGAGAAGTGTCCGAAGAAGATCATTACAGGTAGAAAAGTTACTGCTTAATAGGATCAAACTTCATAATAGTAAAAATGCAAATGCTGCCCTGAGTTTTCAGGGCAGTATTTTTGTACGTTGATATATGGCACAGATATGCGGATGAATTTGTTAAATAACAGATAAACAACGCATATGAACTGGAAGATATGAGTATTGACAGAAAGAACTTTACCGATGTATCATAGAACACAAGAGTGTCAAAGCTGAAAATGCACCTGAGAGTAGAACAATAATTGTTTTGCAAGGATAAGACAAAAGGAGTGTACAAATGAACGTAAACGATTATTTCAAATATAAAAAGAGAGTAGTTGTCAAAATTGGATCGTCTTCTTTGCAGCATCCGCAGACCGGAAGCATGAATCTGATGAAAATAGAGAAACTGGTGCGGGAACTCTGTGATCTGAGAAACCAGGGAATGGATGTTTGTCTGGTAAGTTCCGGAGCAATTGCAGTTGGCCGTCAGGCAATCGGTCTGCAGAGCCGTCCGCAGGATATTTCTACGAAGCAGGCCTGTGCGGCAGTTGGTCAGGCGCGACTGATGATGACTTATCAGAGAATGTTTGCGGAGTATAATCAGACAGCAGGGCAGATTCTGATGACAAAGGATACGATTCTGGAGGATGAGTCCCGTCAGAATGCACACAATACCTTTGAAGAAATGTTCCGTCTTGGTATTATTCCGGTTGTTAATGAAAATGATACCGTATCTACTTATGAGATGCATTTTGGTGATAATGATACACTTTCTGCGATTGTATCTTCTCTGGTTGGCGCAGACCTGTTGATTTTATTGTCTGATATTGATGGATTATATACTGACGATCCACGGAAAAATCCTGAAGCAATGCTGGTAGAGTGTGTGGAAAAGATGAACGAGCATTATGATTCCATGGCAAAACAGTCTACCGGAAGTGATGTGGGAACTGGTGGAATGGCAACAAAACTGACAGCAGCACGTATCGCTACGGCATCCGGTACAGATATGATCATTGCCAACGGAAAAGATGTGGGAATCATTCATCAGATCATCAGCGGTGAATTCAGAGGAACCTTATTCCGGGCACAGAATGACGAAACCTTTGACCTTCATTCTTATTTACAGGAAAACTAGAAAATAAAAAATGTGAGATTGTCTGAAAAAGTGAAAACTGTCAGGAACAGGACAATGATCAGCAAGTAAATATATCAGAATAAACAGGAGGAAAGAAATTATGTCTATGACAGATGAAAAAGTAAAGAGAATTAACGAATTATACCATAAAGCAAAAGCAGAAGGACTGACGGAAGCTGAGAAAAAGGAGCAGGCAGTATTGCGTGAGGAATATGTAGCTTCTTTTCGTAGAAATCTGCGCAGTCAGTTAAATCAGATTGATATTCAGAATGCAGATGGTTCTGTAGAAAATCTGGGCGAGAAATATGGTAAGAAAGTAATTATTAAGTAATAGATTATCTGCAGGTAAAGGAACTGTTGATAAAATGAACGGAAGTAGGATAATTATCTTGTTATCGTTTACAGAATCCGGAAGATGGATTCAGATTTAACAGATAAGCTGTAGCACAAAGAAGACAGGACATAAAGTAAAGTTCTTCTTTTGCTACAGCTTTTTTTGTATCGCTGCCAGAATCGTTGTCCGTGAGGTATCGGGACAGGAAATAGTGTAGATCGGTTCATGGATCGTATTCAGATCATGTGCATCAGAACTGCACAGATGGTTACAATTTGTCAGATAAGGGTATTTCTGCTGTAGTTCCGTCCAGTCAGTTTCCCGTTTGACTTCTGCACAGGCAAACTTACTGTTTTTCGGGATAAAACCAAGGTTTCCCAGTAAGCTGGTTGTGGGCTTGTTGATATGTGCGGGAACCATAATGCCATCATACTGATTTACCAGATCATAAACGGAATCAAATGGAATGTCCGTGGCAGAAATTAATAATCGATCTTCGCTGCCACTGATTTGATCCTGTTCGTTATAAATCAACTGATCTCCAAAGAGCAATGGTTTATTTGGAAGGTCCGGCAGGTGATTCGATACATATCGGTCGAAATCTATGGCCGCATCCAGCGATGCAAAATAGCACAGGACATGAACTTCCTCAGAGGTGGTCAGTTCCATGCCAGGTAAAAACAGAAGTCCATATTCCCGGGCAGCAACAGCGATCGCAGGGCAGTTTTTGCAGGAATTGTGATCGGTCAGCGCGATCAGATCCAGTCCAATGACTTTTGTCATACCGGCAATATTGGCCGGTGTCATATCATTATCCCCACAGGGGGACAGACAGGAGTGAAGATGCAGATCATAAGTCAGCGTTTTCATGCAATTTTTTGTAAACCTCCAGAGCTGTTGTGAAAATAGATCCGGATGTGTGCAACACATTGATGTTTTCACTGACAGCTTTCAATTTCATGTTTTCATCTGTTGCTACATTATGACATAGGATGACACAGGAAACTTCGGTCAGAGCTGCTACCGCAAGTGTGTTCATGTTATTCATGACAGTGCACCAGACAGAACCTGCAGGGGCATTTCCCATGGCAATACTCAGCAGATCACAGCAGTATGGTTCGGTCAGTACGGCATCCGGGTTTCCAAGATGTATCGTTTCAAATCCACATTGTTCTGTAAGTTCTTTTACAGTCATAATTTTTCCTCCTTATTTTTACGGGAATGCTTTTCCCATTGTTCACGCATCAGATAGATGCAGTCTTCCGGTTTGGCACAGTCCACGCCTTTTACAATGTCCTCTGCCAGTGCCTTGCAGGTTGGAGAACCGCAGGAACCGCAGTCCAGTCCCGGCAGACCGTTTAAAATCTGCTGGCTTTCCAGAATCTTTTCCATACTTTCAAAAATATTTGCCCCCAGTGTATACACGGGTTCGTAACTGACTTTTTGCGTCCAGTGAAAATCTTCCGGACAAAATTCTGGCAGATCTGCACAGTGCATACGTAATATAGGCTCATATTTGGCTATCTGTTTAACTTTTGCCTTGGCAATGTAAGGATTTTCCACGGTCAGTACACCACCGACACAACCGGCACTGCAGGCATTTAACTCCACGAACTGAAGTCCTGGCAGAAATTTTTCATCTTCCAGGTCTTCTAATACACGGATCACATTTTCAATACCATCGGCAGCAAGATAGTGATCGGATATGATGCCGTATGCTTCGCCACCACTGATCGCCCATCCTTTTCCAATTCGTCCGGACAACGTATGTGAAATCGGATGTTGTTTTGCCTCTTTCATACGAGAGAGCAGCTCCGGATAAATGTCTTTGATGGCAAGTACTGCATCAACATTGCTTTTCCCCATTCCAAGAGGTTCGTGAATAAAAGTGATCTTGGAGGGACAGGGAGACAAAAATACGATACCGATCTTATCTTCCGTCAAACCAGTTTTTTCTACTGCACGCCGACGCGCCAGAATTGCAGCTGCTTCCATGGGAGGGAGCAGTGGCAGCAGATGTGGGATCAATCCCGGAAAACGGACACGGATCAGACGCTCGATGGTCGGACATGCGGTGCTGATCAAGGGATAGAGCTCTGAATGTTCGCTGATATAATTTCGTGATAATTCTGATACAATCTCGGCACCTGCACTGACTTCAAAGACATCATCAAAACCCATCAGGGTCAATGCAGTCAGGATAATGTCAGTATCGCGTACATTGTTAAACTGACTGTAAAGCGATGGAGCCGGAAGTGCTACCGTATATTCGAAACGATTCAGATCACTGAGAAAATCGCGTCTGGTGTGTTTGGCATGATGCGGACAGTGCCGGATACATTCTCCGCAGTCAATGCAGAATTCACTGATAATATGTGCTTTCCCATTTCTTACCCGGATGGCCTGAGTAGGACAACGCTTCAGACAGGTAATACAACCGGTACATTTCTCATCTTCCAGATAAACTGAATGAAAAAATTTATTCATGATATAACAATCCTTTTCTCTATAAATTGATCAAATTAAGATTGTGAACGCAAAATAAGCATTCCCCCGCTTCAAGTGCGTAGAGCAGATTGCGAATGTCCGCTTTACTTTTCACCTGACGATTCGGGTTGATGAAAATAGATCGTCATGGTGACGGTAGTCCCCACATTGATGACGGTATCAATCTTCATTTCATCCGAAGAACGCTTCATATTTGGCAGTCCCATTCCGGCACCAAAGCCAAGATTTAACACTTCTTCATTTGCGGTGGAATAACCTTCCTGCATGGCAAGCTCCACATCCGGGATTCCCGGACCTTTGTCTTTTAATTCCATAATAATCCGATCCGGAAAAATATCTACGTCAATGATGCCGCCGTTTGCATGGATCACCATGTTGATCTCTCCTTCATACATGCAAATAGCGCAGCGTCGGATCACATCCGGATTCAGGTTCATCATTTTTAATGTCTGTTTCAGGGAACTGCTTGCTTCCCCTGCCATGGTAAAATCTTTTCCATCTACCAGGTACTGATAATGGATACTAGGCATCATGTCGGCTTCCTCCCCGTAATCCCGCATGATAAAGAATGCCGCAGGCATCGAACATGGTATACTCTGTGGAAAGAACTGTGATACCAAGTTCGTCTGCTTTCTGAAGCATTTCTTTTTGCGGTTGTTTTCCACGTACAAATACAAGACAGACGATATCCAGCATTTCCGCAGTGCGGATCACCTGCAGGTTGTTCAGTCCGGTGAGCAACAGTGCATCTTTTTTGATAAAAGCCAGAACGTCGCTCATCATATCTGAACCACATGCGGTCTCAATCTTGTGATCGGTCTGTATGGTCTGAGATAATGGGGTGGCATCCAGCATAGAAATGATTTCTGAGATTGTCATAGTAGCCTCCAAAATTTTATGCTTGTATTTTTTTAAATGCACAATTTTTTTGATTTAGTATAGCATGTAATTTGTGATATTTCAACAAAAAATACTTGTTATTTTTATAACATACTTGCAAGCGTATTGCAATTTAAACAATTTCTTTAAAAAAAGTATCAAAATCATACAAAGCTAACTATAATATTTTGTTGATTATTGTGAAATTGAATGATAGTATAAATGACAGATGTATTGAGAAAAATACATTGGATATTAGGAGGGATAATTTTGGAAAAAACAAAATCCGTTCCGTTCAACGGAACACAGGAACAGGAAGCGATGCTGCGAGCAGTCATCGAAGAACTGCGCAATGATCAGGGTTGTCTGATGCCGATCATGCAGAAGGCGCAGGACATTTACGGTTATCTTCCGTATGAAGTTCAGAAAATAATCTCAGATGAACTGGATGTGCCGATGGAAAAAATCTATGGAGTAGCAACATTTTACTCTCAGTTCAATTTATATCCGAAGGGACAGTACAAAATTTCGGTATGCCTTGGAACTGCCTGTTATGTAAAAGGTTCCGGTGATATTTACAACAAGCTGATGGAGATTCTTGGAATCGCCGGTGGTGAGTGTACCGCAGACGGTAAGTTTTCTCTGGATGCATGTCGTTGTATCGGTGCCTGTGGTCTTGCACCGGTTATGATGATCAATGATGATGTCTATGGTCGTCTGACTCCGGATGAACTGGATGGCATTCTGGCGAAATATATGTAATGTTACCGGAAATATCATTAAACATTCTGGATATCTCAGAAAATTCCGTATCCGCGAAAGCGACAGAAATTAAAATTATAATCTGTGTGAACCTGCAGCAACATCGGCTGACCGTTCAGATCACGGACAATGGAAAGGGAATGGACGCAGAGGAAGTAAAGAGGGTGACAGATCCTTTTTATACCACAAGAACGACCCGTAAAGTAGGGCTTGGAATTCCGTTTTTTAAACAGGAAGCGGAATGTACCGGCGGAACATTTTCTATTTCCTCTGTACCGGGAAATGGTACCCGGATTGAGGCTGTTTTCTGCACAGACAGTATCGATTGTATGCCCCTTGGAAATCTGAATGAAACAGTGTATTCGTTGATTATAATGCATCCGGATATTGATTTTTACTATCAGTATCAGGTAAACGAAGCAGAGTTTCATCTGGATACAAAAGAAATGCGGGAAATGCTCGGGAGTGTACCATTGAACACACCGGAGGTATCAACCTTTCTCAGAGCATATCTGGAAGAAAATGAATCGGATATTAATCGAATGCAGAATTACACGAAGTAATTCGAAGGAGGGATTGTATGAAATCATTAGAAGAATTGAAAGCAATTCGTGAGAAAATGCAAGGACAGATCGGAATGCGTTCCGAACATGCAACAGACACACGTGTGGTTGTCGGTATGGCAACCTGTGGGATTGCCAGTGGCGCGCGTCCGGTTTTAAATACACTTGTAAAAGAAGTAGAAGACAGAAAGCTGAAGCATGTGATTGTCACTCAGACCGGCTGTATCGGTTTATGCCAGTATGAGCCGATCGTAGAAGTATACGAGCCGGGCAAAGAAAAAGTAACTTATGTGAAAGTAAATGAAGAAAAAGCAAAAGAGATTCTGGAGCAGCATCTGGTAAGAGGTCAGGTGGTTGACAAATATTTACTTCACATGGATGAGAATATGTAATGGGGGTGTAACTGAATGTATCGTTCACATGTATTGGTCTGTGGAGGAACCGGATGTACTTCTTCCGGAAGCGAGCAGATTATTCAGACGTTAAAAGATGAATTAAAGAAAAACAGATTACAAAATGAAGTAGCAGTTGTCAAAACCGGATGCCACGGTCTGTGTGCAGAAGGACCGGTTATGATCGTTTATCCGGAAGCCGTATTTTATTCCAGAGTACGTCCTGAGGATGTCGAAGAAATTGTTTCTGAGCATCTGTTAAAAGGTCGTATCGTAGAGCGTCTTGTATATCATGAGGCGCAGACACCGGAAGGAATCAAATCCTTAAATGAGACAACTTTTTATAAAAAACAGCACAGAATCGCATTAAGAAACTGTGGTGTCATCAATCCGGAAAGCATTGATGAATATATCGGAACCGGTGGTTATGAAGCACTTGGAAAAGTACTGACAGAAATGACACCGGATGACGTTATCCAGCTAATCTTAGACAGTGGTTTAAGAGGACGTGGTGGTGCTGGATTCCCGACCGGACTGAAATGGAGATTTGCTTCCGGAAATCGTGGAAACGTACAGAAATACGTCTGTTGTAATGCCGATGAGGGTGATCCGGGTGCATTCATGGACCGTTCTGTTCTGGAAGGCGATCCACATGTTGTACTTGAGGCAATGGCCATCGCAGGTTACGCCATCGGCGCAGATCAGGGATATATTTACGTGCGTGCAGAGTATCCGATCGCGGTAGAACGTCTGCAGATCGCAATCAACCAGGCAAGAGAATATGGTCTGCTTGGTAAAAATATTTTTGACACTGGATTTAACTTTGATATCGAGCTTCGTCTCGGTGCCGGTGCATTTGTCTGTGGTGAAGAGACTGCGTTGATGACTTCTATTGAAGGAAATCGTGGTGAGCCGCGTCCGAGACCGCCATTTCCGGCTGTCAAAGGTCTGTTCCAGAAACCGACCATTTTAAATAACGTTGAGACATGGGCAAATATTCCGCAGATCATCCTGAACGGTCCGGAATGGTTTGCTTCCATGGGTACTGAAAAATCCAAAGGAACAAAAGTATTTGCTCTTGGTGGAAAAATCAACAATACCGGTCTGGTTGAGATTCCAATGGGAACCACACTTCGTACCGTTATCGAAGATATCGGTGGCGGCATTCCAAATGGCAAGAAATTTAAAGCAGCTCAGACCGGTGGACCATCCGGCGGATGTATCCCGGCAGAGCATTTTGATATCCCGATCGATTACGACAACCTGATCAGCATCGGTTCCATGATGGGATCCGGCGGACTGATCGTTATGGACGAAGATACCTGTATGGTTGATATTGCAAAATTCTTCCTGCAGTTTACGGTAGATGAGTCCTGTGGTAAATGTACCCCATGTCGTGTCGGAACAAAACGTCTGTTAGAGTTATTGGAGAAGATTACAGAAGGACGAGGAACCTTAGAGGATATCGACAAGATGGAAGAACTGTGCTATTACATCAAAGATAACGCACTCTGTGGCTTGGGACAGACAGCTCCGAACCCGGTGCTCTCCACACTTCGTTACTTCCGTGACGAATATGTAGAACATGTAGTCAACAAGAGATGTCCGGCTGGTGTATGTAAGAAACTCATTACATATAAGATTGATCCTGTGAAATGTAAAGGTTGTACATTATGTGCACGTAACTGTCCGGCAGATGCCATCGAAGGTCAGGTAAAAGTTGCACATAGCATCAACACGAGCAAATGTGTGAAATGTGGAACCTGTATCGATAAGTGTCGTTTTGGCGCTATTTATAAAGAGTAACGGAGGAATCAATCATGGAAAATATTACAATTAAAATAAACGGAAGAGAGGTATCCGCACCGCAGGGTTCCACGATTCTGGAGGCAGCACGCCTTGCACAGATTGAAATCCCGACGTTATGTTACCTCAAAGAGATTAATGAGATCGGCGCCTGTCGTATGTGTGTTGTTGAGGTGAAAGGTGCCCGCACTCTGGTGACCGCCTGTGTATATCCGATCAACGAAGGAATGGAAGTATGGACCAACACACCGAAGGTTATCGAGTCCAGAAGAAAAACTTTACAGCTTTTATTATCCAATCACGATCGCAAATGTCTGTCCTGTGTCCGCAGTGGGAAGTGCGAGCTTCAGACCTTGTGCCGTGAATACAAAGTAGACGATGAGGCTTACTATGATGGTGAGCGCAATGTGTATGAGTTAGATACCAGTGCAGCACATATGGTAAGAGACAATAATAAATGTATCCTCTGCAGACGATGCAGTGCTGTCTGTGAAAAAGTACAGGGGGTTGGTGTCATCGGCGCAAATGAGCGTGGATTCAAGACATACATCGGTTCTGCGTTCAATATGGATCTGGCAGAAACCAGCTGTGTATCCTGTGGACAGTGTATTTCAGTATGTCCGACCGGGGCACTTTATGAGAAAGATAATACCGAAGAAGTATTTGCGGCAATCGCAGATCCGGAGAAGTATGTGGTTGTTCAGTGTGCACCGGCTGTTCGTGCAGGACTTGGCGAGGCCTTTGGCATGCCGATCGGCACAGATGTAGAGGGCAAGCTGGCAGCAGCATTGCGCAGACTTGGTTTTGATAAAGTATTTGACACCACATTCTCTGCAGACCTTACCATTATGGAAGAAGCCAATGAGTTTCTGGATCGTGTACAGAATGGCGGCGTATTACCGCTGATCACTTCCTGTTCACCGGGATGGATCAAATACTGTGAACATTACTTCCCGGAAATGACAGAGAATCTGTCTTCCTGTAAATCTCCGCAGCAGATGTTTGGTGCGATTGCAAAATCCTATTACGCAGAGAAAATGGGAATTCCGAAAGAAAAAATGGTGGTTGTCAGCGTTATGCCATGTACTGCAAAGAAATTTGAGATTGGCAGAGAGGATGAGAACGGTGCAGGCGTTCCGGATGTGGATATTGCTATTACAACAAGAGAGCTTGGCCGCATGATCGAACGCGCAAGCATTCGTTTTGTAGATCTTCCGGATGAAGAATTTGATATGCCGCTTGGTCTTGGAACCGGTGCAGCAGTCATCTTCGGCGCAACCGGTGGTGTAATGGAAGCGGCACTTCGTACCGCAGTAGAGAAACTGACCGGCGAAGAACTTGCAAAACTTGAGTTCACTGATGTACGTGGTATCGAGGGCATCAAAGAAGCTACTTACAATGTAGCTGGTATGGATGTCAAAGTTGCTGTTGCTTCCGGACTGAAAAATGCAAAAGAACTGTTAAATAGAGTAAAATCAGGGGAAGCTGAGTATCATTTTATCGAGATCATGGGATGCCCTGGCGGATGTGTCAACGGTGGCGGTCAGCCGCAGCAGCCGGGATATGTACGCAATACCGTAGATATCCGTGCAAAACGTGCGGAAGTGCTTTACAATTTGGATAAAAATAATAAGATCCGTAAATCACATGAAAATCCGGCGATCATTGAATTATATGAAACCTATCTTGGTGAGCCGGGCAGCCATAAAGCACATGAGTTACTGCATACTACTTATGTAAAACGTACAGTAAATAAATAGTTTTACATTTGATAAGTTGCGTGATCAGATGAAAAAAATGAGAATATTTTTAAGAGGAGCCGTTGTATTTGTAACGGCTCCTTTTATCATATAAAAAGAATATTAAGAAAATATTCAGTATTTCTAAGGAAGAATTAAAGCATGGGATATGGCATTTGTGATAGAATTTTCAGAGAAATTGTTTAAGGAGCATTTTTATGAATTTGTTATCTGTTGCATTTATTTTGTTTGTAACTGTTTTATTTATACTGTATTACACTGTATTTCGGAAAAAACAATGGATCTGCCTGCTTTTATTCAGCATGGCATTTTATGCTTATTCAGGCATTTCGAATCTCATTTTTATTGCAATCACCGGATTCAGTGTGTTTGTGGGCGGCATATGGTTGGTTCGTTTTTCGAAACAATATCAGGAGATCCGAAAGGATAAAAGCATAGACAGAGCCAGGAGAAAGGAAATAAAAGCAGCATTTGATCGAAAGCGCAAAATTATTCTCTGGACAATCATTGTGATTAATTTTGGAATGCTGGCAGTATTGAAATATCTGCATCCTTTGTTTGAAGGTTTTCTGATACCGCTTGGCATCTCTTTTTACATGTTTATTTCCATTGGTTATCTGGTGGATATCTATTTTGAAAAATACGAAGCTGAAAAGAATCCGTTTCGTTTCCTGCTGTTTGTTTCGTTTTTTCCACAACTGATCCAGGGACCGATCAACAGATATGATCAGATGAAAGAGCAGCTGTATGGCAGACATACTCTGGACTGGTATCGCTGTAAGCGTGCATTGATATTGATTTTGTTTGGATTATTAAAAAAGTATGCAATCGCAAATCTGCTGGTTCATGAAATCGCAAATATTCTGGATGCGCCTACGGAGAAAACACCTGGTTCTGTCATCGTGTTTGCAATATTATTATATTCAGCCCAACAGTATGCAGATTTTTCCGGTGGAATCGATATCGTTATGGGTGTAGCAGAATTGTTTGGGATTGAAATGATGCCAAATTTCAGACAACCGTATTTTTCTGTTTCACTGGGGGATTTCTGGCGAAGATGGCATATTTCGCTTGGTGCATGGATGAGAGATTATGTATTTTATCCATTTGCGCTGACTGCTCCTATGCAGAAATTCGGAAAATGGGCGAAAAAGCATCTGAACGTTCATTTCGGCCGTGTACTTCCGGCATCCATTGCGAATATTCTGGTATTTTTCCTTGTAGGTATCTGGCATGGCGCACAGTGGCACTTTATCTTCTGGGGTCTTTACAATGGTATTGTAATTGCAGTTTCAGATATCTGTGCACCTTTGTTTGCAAAAATGGCAGAAAGACTGCACATAAATGTAAAGAGTAAGGCATTTCATGTATTTAGGATTATCCGGACGTTTATTATAGTGAATATCGGATGGTATTTTGACCGGATCTACAATATCAAAGACTGTTTTATGTGCATGAAAAACACGATAATTCATTTTCGTATGGGAGAGTTATACGGAATTTTGGAACCAACATTTAAAGAAGTGCCAAAGAAAGCGTATATTATGGCAGCGGCAGCGTTGCTCATTGTATTTGCTGACAGTGTTCTAAAAGAAAAAGGAAAGGATGCAATTACATTGTTGGAAGAAAGGCCTTTGGCACTTCGCTGGTTACTATATTTTGTGATGATTTTCCTTATTTTAGGATCGTTTAATTTTGCCGTTGGCGCAGGAGGTTTTATGTATGCGAATTATTAAGGGCATAAAAGTGGTTGGATTTGTTTTCCTGTTTATAGTGATAAATTTGCTGCTGAGTTATCTTCTTGTGAAAGCAAATGGTCCAAGTGAGGTCATGTGGAAGGACTTCCGCAAAACAGAAAAAATAGATACCGTATATTTAGGTTCTTCTTTTTCACAGATGACGTTTAATCCCTATATCATAGATGAAGCTACCGGGTGGAGTTCTTTTAATATGGGAACACCGGGGCAGCCGTTGGATCAGACCAAAGAGGCATTAACGGCAGCGATTCAGGAAAAAAAGATAAAGAGGGCTGTTCTTGTATTTGGAATCCCGTCTCTGGAACTGATACAAAATGCAAATGCGAGAGCCACTTTTGCAAGGGCAAGAAAGTATGGATGTTCTCCTTTGGAAAAACTGCGGTTGGACTGGAGGTTTGTGACGGACAGTGAAAACTTTAATGCAGAAGCATCACTGACGTATTTTTTCCCATGGACCTATAACAGTGTTGATTGGAAGGTAAAGACGATTTCAGAAAATCTGAAAATCAAACGGGAAAGCAAAGATGCGAATGCAAGTTCGAAAAAAGTGGCAGGGTATATGGAGTATGTCGGAAAGGGATATGCATACGCAGGTGGTGTCTTTGATTATAATACAGCCGCTGTAAATAATACAAAAAAAGCTTATTCCGGAAAAAGCTCTGATAAGGCGTATGAAGAATTAGAGGAGATGTGTAAACTGTGCCAGGAAAATGGTGTAGACTTTATGGTTGTGAATACACCGAAAGCACCTTATGATATTGCAGCATATGGTGCGGAAGAGTATTTTGCGATCAACCAGAAAATCAGTGGGATATGCAGTAAGTACGGTGCCGATTATTATGATTTCAATTTGGTAAAACCGGAATTGTTTGCCATCTGTCCGGAGTATCTGTCAAATTTTGAACACCTAAATAAAACAGGGTCAGAAGTTTTTTGCAAGGCTTTTTCGAAATTTGTATTGAGTCGTGATGCAGGCGAGGATGTGTCACAATATTTTTATGATGAGGATGCCTATATGGAATCTGTCAAAGATATCGTTGCTGCTTACCTTCCGGGATATGACAATGCAAATACAAATAACCAAAATTAGATGTAAAGAGGAAACAAAATGATGAATGTATTAGAATGGCTGGAGCATATGGAAGCACAGTCCGGAGAAAAAATTGCAGTTGCAGATCCGAAAGAAGAATATTCCTTTACTCAGTTAAAAATGTATGCACAGAAGGGCGGAACTTATCTGAGAAAATGGATGACAGGGACTGCTCCGGTAGCAATTTATATGGAAAAAAGCTGTGTTACCTTAAGTATCATGTTTGGAGCGGTTTATGCCGGCTGTCCATATTGCCTGTTAGATCTGCGCCAGCCAGAAGCGAGGCTGCAGCAGATTATAAAAGTGCTGCAGCCGGAAGTGATCGTTACAAAGGAAGAAAATCTGGAGAAAATGAAAAAGTGTCTGGATGCAATAGCCGGGGATGTGCCGAAAACGACAATTTTGCTGGCAGAGAAGTGTCTGGATGAAGCGACGATCGATCAGAGTCTTTTGAGACAGATTCGAACAGAACATACGGATCGAAGACCTTTGTATATTAATTTTACCAGTGGAAGTACTGGTTTGCCGAAAGGTGTTGCAGTAAGTCACAGAGCAGTGATGGATTTTATCCGGATCTATGCAGGTACTTTTGCTATCACGAAGGAAGACATTATAGGAAATCAGGCGCCGTTTGATTTTGATGTATCGGTAAAAGATATTTATACCGGTCTTTTGACTGGTGCGAAAGTACAGATCATTCCAAGAGAATATTTCAGTGATCCTACTACGTTGATGGATTATATGGCAGACAGCAAAATGACGGTGCTTACCTGGGCGGTCAGCGCCATGTGCTTTGTATCTGTCATGAATGGATTTGATTATCGTATACCGGATACGGTTCGAAAAGTCCTTTTTAGCGGAGAAGTACTTCCAATAAAACATTACAGGATATGGAGAAAATATCTGCCTCAGGCGATGTTCGTAAATCTGTACGGACCAACTGAAGTTACTTGTAACTGCACGTATTATGTGCTTGATCCAAAACGCGAATATGAACTGACCGATGTGATTCCTATTGGAAAAGCTTTTCCAAATGAAACGGTATTCCTTTTGGATGAGACAGATCAGCAAGTGACGGAAGCAGGAACAGCCGGAGAAATCTGTGTCAGCAGCTCAGAGCTGGCGTTGGGCTATTATAATGCACCGGATAAAACGGCACAGGTCTTTGTGCAGAATCCATTGAATCATCGATACGATGAACGGATTTACAGAACCGGTGATCTGGCAAAATATGATGCACAGGGAAATCTTGTATATATTTCCAGAAAAGATTTCCAGATCAAACATCTGGGGCATAGAATTGAACTTGGAGAAATTGAGGTGGCAGCGAATGCCGTGGATGGAATCACCAGATCCTGCTGTATTTATGAGACAGAAAAGGAACGTTTGCTGCTTTTTTACACGGGGACATGCGAAAAAAGACAGCTGATAAAAACATTACGTGGCATACTGCCGCCTTATATGATACCAAATACAGCGTTGCAACTTACAGAGATGCCGATGACCAAGAACGGAAAGATTGACAGAAATCAATTAAGAAAGCTATACGAGGAGGGGTTACATGCAAGACATTTTAAAAAGTAATACACCTGCGTTTGTGTTTGATACGGCAGTTTTACAAAAACGGGCTGCACAGATCAGAGAGATTGTCGGAGAAACAGTGTCACTTTGTTATTCCATGAAGGCAAATCCATTTTTGGTGACAACCATGTTGACGTGTGTGGATAAACTGGAAGTCTGCAGTCCGGGTGAACTTGCTATTTGTAAAAAACTTGGCGTAGATGGATCCAGAATCATTTATTCCGGTGTTAATAAGGGGATTACGGATATCAGAGAAGCCTATGAGTACGGAGTAGGAATTTTTACAGCGGAATCGATCCGTCATGTAGATCTGATCCAGCAAGTGGTTGAAGCAGCAGATTCAGATCAGAAAGCAGAAGTAATCCTTCGCCTGAATGCCGGTTCTCAGTTTGGAATGGCAAAAGAGGATCTATTTGATATATTGCAGCACAGGGAAACCAGATACAAAAGTTTAAATATTACAGGAATTCATTATTTTGTCGGGACACAACGGAAACGGGCGAAAAGAAAGATAAAAGAACTTCAGATGCTGTTGGAATTATTTGAGGAGATCCGAAACCTTTTCGGACTGGAATTAAAAAAACTGGAATATGGACCGGGGTTTGCAGTCCCTTATTTTGCAGATGATGATTTTTCGGATACTTTATTTCCTGTAAAAGAGTTGAAAGATATCTTAAAGGAAGTGGCACAAAAAGTAGAATTGACCATTGAGATGGGACGTTTTTTCACAGCGGAATGTGGAACGTATTATACAAACGTTGCAGATTTAAAAACAGTGGGAAACGCACATTATTGTATTGTGGATGGAGGAATGAACCATCTGACTTATTTGGGACAGATGATGGGCATGAAGACACCAATTATAAAACATTATAAAAATGCAATGGTGCAGGATGGTACAGTGGATAAGAAAACCTGGTGTCTCTGCGGAAGTCTGTGTACAACATCGGATATTCTCTGCAGAGAAGTGGAATTTGATCATCTGAAAATTGGCGATACGCTGGCTTTTGAAAATGTCGGAGCATATTCTGTGACAGAGGGGATTTATCTGTTCTTGAGTCGAACTATGCCAAAGGTTTATTTAAAAGATGAGAGTGGTTCCCTTACATTAGTAAGAGATGCGATAGAAACAAGTACTATAAATACAATGAATATATAAGAAAAGGAGATTTGTAACATGGAAGAATTATTGGAATTGTTAAAGGATATTAAAGAGGATGTAGATTTTGAAAATGAAAAGGCACTGGTGGATGATCATATTTTAGACTCTTTTGATATCCTGCAGATTATCAGTGACATTAGTGATGAGTTTGATATCGTGATACCGGCAGCGTATGTAAAACCGGAAAATTTCAACAGTGCAGAGGCACTTTGGAAGATGATTCAGGAGTTACAGGATTAATATCAGCGCAAACACAGGTAAATGCAGAGAAAGGAATGTACGATCAAAAGGATGGTACGTTCCTTTTTGCTATAAAAAATAGTTTTTCTGATACTTCATTTGAAAGGAGATTAATGGTAAAATAAGATTAATGGAGGAGGATAGGGATATGAATGTGATTAACTTTCAGGATGCGAACTGCGCGCATTGTTATAAATGCTTAAGAAACTGTGATGTCAAGGCCATCCGAATCAAACAGGGACAGGCGCAGATCGTAACCGATATGTGTATTTACTGTGGACACTGTATGGAAATCTGTCCGCAGGAGGCAAAAACTTTTGACAGTGATCTGGATTATGTAAAAAATATGTTGAAGAAAGGTGAACATGTGGTGGTTTCCCTGGATCCGTCCTACCGTGGACTGCTGGATTATGAAGATTCCGGGCAGATTGTAGCGGCATTGCTGCAGCTTGGTTTTTCCCAGGTGCGTGAGACGGCGGAAGGGGCGGCCATTATCACCCGGGAGTATGTGCGTCTGATGAATGAGGGTGAGATGGACAATATTATTGTGACAAGCTGCCCGGCAATTGTTTACCTGGTGGAAAAACATTATCCGATGCTGATTCCGTATCTGGCACCGGTAGTTTCTCCGATGATTGCCCATGGACGTTGGATCAAAGATCGTATGGGACAGCATACAAAAGTAGTTTTTATCGGACCTTGTGTGGCGAAAAAGATGGAGGCAGAAGCAGATGCCAGAACCTGTGGATGTGTGGATGCGGTCATTGAGTTTAATGAGTTACAAAAATGGCTGGAGGAGGAAGGAATTGAACTGAAACATTGTGAATCCAGACCATTTGCCAACCAGGATCCGATGGTCAATCAGCTTTATCCGGTTACAAACGGTATCATCCGTGCGGTGGATGTCTGTGGTGCACCGGGTACTTATAAGAAACTGATGGTCAGCAGTGTCAAGAGCTGCAGAGAGTTTTTACACAGTATGAAACGAGGCTACATTGATCACTGTTTTGTAGAACTGAACCTTTGTGCGGGTGGCTGTGTGAATGGACCGGGTGTGGACAAACGTCGTGGATTCCGCTTTAAAGCAACTATGAGCATTGAAAATAATGCGCTGCTGGCGGCGCCTCCGGCATATATCAATCTGCCAAAAGAAGAACTGAAGCGGACTTATATACCGCGGCAGGTAGTAGATAAGATGCCGACGGAGGCTGAAATTCAGGCTATTTTAAAGACCATTGGAAAACGGAACAGTACGACAGAGTTTAACTGTGGTGCCTGTGGTTATATGACCTGCCGGGAAAAAGCCATTGCGATTTATCAGGGAAAAGCAGAAGCTGCCATGTGTCTGATCCGCTCATATGAAAATGCCCGTTCCCAGGCCAATGTCGTTATGGAGACAACACCAAATCTGATTTTTATTTTCGATAGAGAAATGCGGATCAAAGAGTTTAACCGCAGGGCAGAAGAAGTATTTCATACCACCCGTCAGGAAGCATTAAAAATGTATCTGTTTGAGCTGATCGATACGGCAGATTTTGAGGAAGTATATCGTACTCATGAAAATAAACTGCGTGTAAAACGCAAATGGGATACATATCATATGACAGTTTTGGAAACAATTGTATACATTCCTGCTTCTGACCGTGTACTTGCAATCATCGAAGATGTGTCTGCAGAGGAAAAATGGGCAGAGCAGATGCTGGAGCAGAAGCTCAATACGGTAAAAATGGCGCAGTCCGTTATTGAAAAACAGATGACGACGGCGCAGGAAATTGCAGGTCTGCTTGGAGAAACAACAGCGGAGACGAAGGCAATTTTGACCAAGTTGCGCGATACGCTTCTGGAAAGCTAGAAGGGGGGCTGGAACATGAAACGGATTGCAATCGATATGGCATACAAAAGTCTGAACCACTACGGAGAAGAACTGTGTGGAGACAAAGTAGAGATTGTGGACAAAGAAGATTCCAGAATACTGATTCTGGCTGACGGTATGGGAAGCGGTATCCGGGCAAATATTCTGGCAACCCTGACGTCGAAGATCATTGCAACCATGATGTACAATGATATGAGTATTGATGAGGTAGTTGCAACGATTGCAAAGACACTGCCTCTTTCTTCTGTCAATGGTGTGGCTTATTCGACATTCAGCATTATTCAGGTGTATTACACCGGAGAAATTTATGTGGTGGAGTATGACAATCCAGAGTGTATTCTGGTGCGGCAGGGAAAAGTAAAAGCGCTGCCTTTTTCCTATCGAAAGATCGAAGGGAAAAAAATCAGGGAATGCCGTTTTCAGACGTTACCAGGAGATGCACTGGCGATCATGAGTGATGGATGCCTGTATTGTGGAACCGGAGATATTATAAATTACCGATGGGACTGGAATGCATTGGCAGGCTGTTGTGAATCCAGCGCTGCAAAAACCAGAACAGCGGGACAGCTAGCGGAACAGATGAACCGTGCCTGCGCGGATCTTTACGGTGGTGTATGCAGTGATGATACGACCATTGCTGTGGCACGCATTACAGAGGAACAGATTGTGAATATCCTGACAGGACCGCCGCTGGAGAAAGAAGATGATGCCCGCATGGTACAGGATTTTATGAAGCAGGAAGGCATCAAGATCGTGTCCGGCGGCATCACAAGCCAGATCGTGGCAAGAGAGCTTGGACGGCGCCTGATCACTTCGGTAGGTGTGCTTGATCCGGAAATTCCGCCAACAGCAAAAATCGAGGGTATCGATCTGGTAACGGAAGGTGTTCTTACCTTAAATAAAGCAATCGAACTGCTGGAACGTTATCAGCAGGATGATGTATCCGAAGAATTTTTTGATGAACTGAGCCGAGATAACGGTGCTACACGCTTGGCATGCTATCTGATGGAAAACTGTACGACGGTAAATCTATTTATCGGAAAAGCCATCAATAAAGATTATACAACAAAGGAACTGCCGTTTGAGATTTCGGTACGTCAGAATGTGATGAAACGGCTACAGGCGGTACTGGCAGCAATGCACAGATCGGTACATGTGTATTACTATTGAAAAAAGAAAGCAAGGTGTGTTATACTTATTCAGTTCACGATGATGGAACATTTGTTCTTGCGTGAAAAATATGAACAGATAAGGAAAAATATATGCAAATAGAACATTTTATTAATCAGATCGACTTGACACTGGATCCGCCGGCGGAGGAGCCGCTGCGCCAGTATTATTTCATCGCAAAGGCACGTACGCTGGTGACGCAGATGGAGAAAGAAGCAGGCAGAAAGATGACGTTCTGCGTTAATACATTTGGTTGTCAGATGAACTTGAAATGAGAGATGTTCCAAACCCGCATAAATAAAGGATTTTTTAAGAAAGCCCAGTAACAGGATGATGCCTGAAGCTGGGCTTTTGTTGTTTATTCGCGGTATATGAAACGGTGGGAGAGACCGTTGAAAAAAACGATTTCCACCACGCGTCTGTCTTTGACAGAAATGTGATCCAGTACAAGGTTCATAAATTCTTTCAGTGATTCTTCTTCAACAGTGACAGCAAAATCACGATATTCAATATGTACTCCGGCATGGAGCTGATGCGCCAGGAGAAAAGCGGAAGCGGATTTCATAAAGCCAGAATCATCCACATGGGAAGCAATCTGAACTTCCGTCAGTTCTTTCAATTTATTTTCTGCTGTAACTCTGGCAGCATCAAATTTGTTTTTCTTTTCCAGATATTCTTTTTCACTCATAGCATCATCCGAAAAATAGTAGGCATCTTCCAGACGTTCCTTGGCACGGTTGTATTTCTGAATCTGCTTTTTCAGGTTCTCAATCTCTGATGATGTGGCAGCAGTATCAGACTGCTTGACCGGATCGGTGCGCCACAGGGCACTTCCGGAAACAGATACTCCGGTAAGCAGTGCAAAAGTCTCATTTAATCCCTGTGATTCAATTCCGGCGATATTCGCAAAGATCGGATCAGACAGCAGCATGGATTCCAAGGCGGAAGGTGAATGAATTTTAAATCGTTCCTTGGTTGCGTGCACCATGGCAGAGATATAATTGATCACAAAGGGACCAATCTGCACCTCACTGACATTCGGGGCAGGACAGTGTATCTTGCGGAATCTGGAAGTACATCCGTACATAGACGGAGCGAAACCGTTCTTCCGGCGGCGATCCTTTTTCACGACCTGAAATCCGGAGCCGCATTCTGCACACTGAATCAGTCCGGCGAACACGTTACAGTTCTTCATGATCGGATGCAGACCACCGGTGTTTCTTTTACTGGCATTATCATCCATGATCCGATTGACATGTTCCCAGACTTCCGGATCAACCAGTGGTTCAAAGACACCTTCCTGATAGATTACCTCATCTTCCGGTTTTTTACGTCCGCGTGCACTCTCACGGTAATTGTACCGGTAGTCCCCTTTATTCATGGGATTCCGTAGAAAGTCACTGACCGTCTTGGAAGTCCATTCACCGCCGCGCTTCGTTGGAATATTGTGTGAATTATTGTAATCCCGAATCTTGCCGGTGGACCGTACTTCCAGATACATTTCATACATACCACGGGCATAGGGAGCTTCTACCTTGGAATGTACCGGTTGCTCTGCATCCGGATCCCAGTCCCAACCATAGGGAACTCTGGCACCATTCCATTTCCCTTCTGTTGCACGTCCGATCATAATATCCTTCACACGTTCACTGGTTAATTTGCGCTCCAGTTCGGCAAACACCAGAATAATCTTAAGGACTGCTTCACCGATTGCGGAAGACGTATCAAATTGTTCATTTAAGGATATGAACGTCACACGGTTGTATTTGAAATCATCGTACATGAGAGAGAAGTCTACCAAATTTCTGGAAATACGGTCAATCTTATATACCAGAACATGAGACACCAGTCCGGCACGTACCTTCTCCATCATGCGTTCATAGGCGGGACGTTTCGTATTCTTTCCAGAGCGACCTGCATCTTCAAATATTTCTACCTGTGACAGGTCAACATGTAAGATATGCTTACAATATGCTTTCAGTTCTTTCTTCTGGAATGGAAGAGAGTCTTTGTCTACCTGGTAACCGGTTGACACACGCACATAGATTGCGATAATCCGGTTGTCGGCAGCAGTGTTTTTTGTTGGATAAGCCATCATGCATCACCTTTCTTCAAAAAATGAGTATAAAAATAACAGCCAGCGGGGAACAGGTGTTCCGCTTGCATAGGCTGCCCGAAGATGATACAATATTTTTGGTCTGAAGCTGTAGCATCTCCGGAGGTGTTATAGTAAAATCGTCCTAGGTAGTTGTCTGTTGTACGGACAGGGCGTTTGCCGGTTCCTGTTGGTAGCAGGGGCCGGTTTTTAAATTGACATTTAAAGCATATTTGCTATAATATACTTAACAAGACAACTGGGGCGATGGTCGTACCCCATCTGCTTCAGTAATAGTAAGTATCTAAAGAATAGACGCCAACTCTACCAAAGTCAGGGCGTCTATTTTTTATGCGTATAATTCAGAATGGCTACAATCAGACCAGCAGTTGTCAGTATAATCATAAATTCTTCATATGTACTCATATCAACCACCCCTTCCACAAGACTAAAAGCAGGTGGGAAACGCCCTCCCAGTTGCCTGGGTAAATATATTATTCAGTTTTTATTGCTTCCCCCGCCCACGGGGAGCAGGGGAGTGATAAATTATAAAATATACTGTGAAATAGTTCTTCCAATTTCAACAATATTGCTGGATCCAGTGAACTCAAATTTAACTTTTCCAAGACTGCTGAAATAAAGTTCCAACTCACTATCAAGATCAATCACACCAGCTGTCTCAATAGAAAATGCCTGAATCTTTGAATATGGGAGAGTAGTGAAATCTTTTTTCTTTCCGGTCATACCCTGAACATTGACAGCGATTACCCTTTTGTTTGTAAAGATAACAAAATCTCTGATTGCCTGGTACTCACCGAGAAATTCTTCGCCTGGAACAAAAAGTGGCTTGATTAAGCTTTCGTTGTGGAATTTCTTTGTATTTTTCAGTTTGATAAAGCTTCCGTTTTTAAAATCGATCATAGTAAAAATCTCCTTTTGTAAAAATATTTATAAAATGCCGTGGCAAATTACCATAAATTGTCATTGGTAGTAATAACAGTGTAAAATTTTTTATTCTTTTTTAAATACAGTCAAATCTGGGATAAAATAGATTATGTAGTTGTCTACCGTGGTGTACACTCCATATTTATCCCTGTATGCGTTCAGTGCATCGTTCAGAAATTCTTCTGTTACTTCCAGATATTCAGCTACTTCATAGGCACTGCGGCATCCATGATGAAATGCTCTTACAATACCCATTAATCCGACCATTTCATTGTATGCCCACATTCTGGCACGAAACTCCTGTTTTCGGTTTTGGATATCTGTCTGGTCTATAATATCACCGGATGTTGTAAAGTGGTGTCCGCGTTCCTCTGCAAGCACACAAGCTTTTTCTGTTTGGGTTTTTAATCCTTTATGGATTGCAATGCGATTTTTGTAAATCCGTCCACCATAACCGGGGATATCTTTTTCTTTTACAATTAAATTATCATGTTCTGATTTTATTAGAAGTTCTTCGTAAGTCACATGATCACTCCCATTCGTCAGGTTTTTTCATAATATCATCAGCATGTTGTTTTTGATCTGTGGTTGCGCCATTATCATGTGCGGCATTTAAAACAAGTTCATCTTCCATTTCTTGTGTGGCAAGAAGTGTATTGGTATAGGCAGTACATTTCTGCTTGTTCTTATCGTTTAATTTGCGATAAGTGAGAATTAAATTTCCTTCAGCTTCTGCATATAAAGAAGTAGATGCAGATTGTGGAATAAATGTGGTTTTATCAGTTCTACCAAGTAGGTAATCTATATCGACATTAAAAAAATCTGCAATTGATTCCAATGTTTCAAAATCTGGTTCGCGTGCACCTTTTTCATACATTCCAATAGTACTACGTGATATTTTTAGTGATTTTGATAATTCATCCTGCGTTAAACTGTTTGAAGTTCGTAGATTCTTTAATATATATTGAAATTTTCCCATTTGTCTACCTCCTTGAATTGATAATAACACGAAATGTGATAAAAGTAAATATAAATGTCACAAAAAGTGTTGACACGATATGTGACATATGATATTATATAAACGTACCAAGGAAACAGCAATATTACAGGAGGTGAAAACAATGAGCCAAAAGGAAGGCAATAAAAAAGACAAGCACGATATCGCAACTATCGCACTTGTCACAGCCATAATCAGTTTAATAAGTCAAATCGTTGATTTAATCAATAAACTGATCAAATAAAATATGGTGGAGGGAGAGAAATCTCCCTCTTAGATAAAAAATACCTTTTATATGGTTCATTGTCAAGATATATTTGAAATAAATCGAAAGGCGGTGAAAACTATGTTTGGAATATCAATGGATATTATTCAGATTGCATTAGATGTTGTCATGGTTGTGTTGCTGGCAAATCTGGTAAAGAATAAATAATCAGTCTATAGCTGTCCTATCGGCTATACGGGGAAAAGAAATGAGGTGAAAAAGTGCTTGATGCTAAAGAAATTGGAGAAAGACTCATTAAACTTCGCGGATCTATACCAAGAGACACGGTGGCAAAAGCTGTCGGGATTAGTGTTTCGGCTATCTCTATGTATGAGAATGGCGAGCGTATTCCACGAGATGCAATAAAAATTAAACTTGCAGATTATTATTCAAAAAGTGTGCAGGAAATTTTTTTTGATAAAATATGTCACATATAGTGACAACAAAACGCATTGACAAACCTCTGAGCTGACGCTCATCAGAAAACAGCTACTGTTTTGCTATCATTCTGATATCGAAAGAGAGGTGATGAGATGGTCCAGACAACAATCCGGCTTCCAGAAAGGCTTTATGAAAAATTAAAGCAGGAAGCCAAAAAGAGAGGTATGTCATTGAATGAGTATCTGATCAGTGTTCTGTGGAATGCGTAGGATTATTTATTCGCAACAGAAGAAGATCCAGCAGATGGAAAGGTGTAGAAGGGAGATTGGAAAATGAATGTGGAAGTGGAAAAACTGGAAATCCACAGAGATATAAGAAAAAGAATTTTTGAAGTCAAATTGGATGGAACTCCGATTAACGGAGTGAAAGCGTATGAGCTCAAGTCCTTGGAAGATGGTGAACCAGAACTTAAGCTCACACTCAATATATCAGATTTGGATGTTGAATTTACTTAAAAGAGTTGCTTTTATACATTCAATAGCAATTTTCTGAACAATGGGAATTGATAAAGTGCCAGCAGATGAAGCGATGTGTTTCACCTTTTCCCACATAGAGTCTTCTCTGATATTAGCTAAAAATTGATGACCTTCATAGGTAATGTCATTGATACGGACAATGTTAATGACAGAAGCGGATTTTTTACAAGTAGCATTTATAAAATCTGCTTCGTATAGTTTGAGACACATGTATGAAATTTCATCGGGATCATATTGAAATAGTTCATTTTTGAGATCCTTTATATACATGACATCATTTAACTTACAGGCTTCAACGGTGAGAAGAATATCTCTGGCACAATCAATATCAAATTTCATGCTGTAGTTCCTCCTTTCTATTGAACTTGGCTCTGGCAGGAGCCTGTACATAAATTATAGGAGAACACAACGAAAAAAGCAATTACAACCGCACAGAGGAGGTGAGACAAATAGAAGCATATACAAAGTATACGCATCACAATAGCCGATCAAATGGAATAACAACAGTAATGCGCTAAATGTGATGTGATTAATGCTGTAACAATTTTAAAACATTTGATAGAGAGATAAGAAAATGGGAAATGTAATTACGCTAATAATATTTTACGGGATTGCGATTGCTGGCATTGTTGTAATGAAAAAAATACAACCCGAAGACAAGATATATCCTATCTGGGTTGTATTTATATGTGTAGCGTTTACATGTTTTTTAATATGGCACGTATCTTAGGTGCCAGTTCGTTAAAAAGTGTAGTGCAATTGAAAGAACGGGAGTCATGAATGGAATGGTTTAATTCTTCAAGATCTGGAATAAGTTCTTCAGGAAAATAAATCAATGCTAACCCATAAATTTTCCCGTATGCTTGAAGACTATCGTGATCAGGAACAGAGACACATTCTCCGGTAAATCTTAAATAGTCTTCATAGATTCCACGCTTATAGAAAAAAGAACTTTCTTTTTCATGCTGCTGATATTCAAGTTGTTTGAGCTTGAGCTGATGGTGATTATTAATAAGTGCTGTAGCTATTGGGGAAATGATAGCAGCAATTCCAAGAATAGCAGTAATGGTGACGGTTAAATCGAATTTCATGGTGTTTTCTCCTTTCATTGAACTTGGCTCTGGCAGGAGCCTGTACATAGATTATAGGAGAACAAAACGAAAAAAGCAATTAAGACAGAAAAGAGTGAGAGCAATGTCAGATACAAAAAAGACAATTGAAAAGGAGACAAGAATAATGAAAAAGAAAATTATTGCACTTGCTATGGTTGCAAGTATGGCAATTGGAATGACAGGTTGCGCTTCATTTAAGAGAACAATGACAGATATCAAGAGTAACATTGCAGGTGGTCTCAATAGGACAATTACTGTATATACAGCAAATGGCGATGTGATTGCAACATATGAAGGGAAAATTGATATTGATACCAATGATGGTGGATATGTCAAATTTGATTATGATGGCAAGAGATATATTTACTACAACTGTTTCGTAGAAAGCATTGCGGATATTGATTAGGTGTGCGTATGGAGCAGATTGAGTAGCGGCAATAGCCGCTCATGCGCTGGTAGTTCAGATGGTTAGAGCAACCGCCTCATAAGCGGTAAGTCGTGGGTTCGAGTCCCACCCGGCGCATTTACATTAAAAGAAAGGAGCAATAGACATGGCAGATGAAAGAAAAAAGCGTATGGAAGAAGAACTGGCGAAACTTGGCATTTATACGGTAGATGATCTGAACGAAGCAATTAAAAAAGAGAAACCGTTAGATTTGTCGCTGATGCTTGGAAAACTGGATACTGTTCAGAACGCAGGATAAATGACCGTGCTGGTTCACTGTCCTGTAGTGGGGCATCAACCTAACTCACGATCCAATACAACACTTTGACATTAAAGACGGAATAATTCTCTTTTTTTATAAAAACGATGCCCCACTATAGGGCAGTGAAAGATACGGACATTTATGGGATGCAAAAAAGAAACAGACAAAATGAGGAATGAGGTGAAATACAAGTGAAATCAATAATTGCAAAAGTGATGATTGCCTGTGGCGGTCTGATCGCAGTCTTTGGAGGAATGGGATTAAATTCAGAAGGCGATGCAGGATTTATACTGGCATTCAAGATCACGGCTGTTGGTCTGGCAATTGCCGGAGCAGGGGTGATTTTAAACAAATTAAAAGAGCGCGACACCCTGAGAAAGTACACGCGCTCACACTAACAGCATAGGTTAAAAACCTATGTCTGGAGTATAGCAGACGAGGAATGAAAAGTAAATGAAAAAGTACAAATTTACAGGAGAAACAAAGACAATCTGTTTACCATTTGGAACAGTTACGTTACATAGAATCAAAGCCGTTGTTGAGTTCGGACTTGTAAAAGTCGGTGATCTTGGCGGTTGGATCGAGAAAGAAGAAAATCTTTCACATGAAGAAAATGCTTGGGTTTACGGTGATGCCGAGGTTTGCGGTAATGCCAAGGTTTACGGTGATGCCGAGGTTTACGGTAATGCCAAGGTTTACGATAATACTTGGGTTTACGATAATGCTTGGGTTTACGGTGATGCCAAGGTTTACGGTAATGCCGAGGTTTGCGGTAATGCCAAGGTTTGCGGTAATGCCGAGGTTTACGGTGATGCTTGGGTTTGCGGTAATGCCAAGGTCTTTTCCACTGACTACGTTTTAGTGATTGGTGCTATTGGCAGTAGAAATGATTTTACTACATTCTTTAGGGATAAGGACAATGAAATTACTGTGAAATGTGGTTGCTTTCTTGGAAAAATTGATAAATTTCTCGAAAAGGTAACACAGACACATAAAGATACAAAACATGCACTTGTATACAGAGCGGCAGTTGAAGTTGCAAAATTGCAGATCGATCTCACGGAAAAAGTACAAGGGATGAAAAAGTAAATGGAAAAAGCAAAATTAAAATATATTGAAGAACAGTGTAACCAGATGCTTACCGGGTTATACAGACTGAGACACATTGATAAAAGTGAAGGTAGATTGCAGCTTTGTAGCATCATTATGGTTAAAAGCGGGATTGAGATTATTGCGGCAGCATTAAAACGACCTGTGAAAATTGTGAGCAAAGATCATGTGTATTTTAAAGAAGTAACCTGCAATGGAATACGTTTCAGTCAAATGGGATTTTATCCAAAAATACATAAATAACTAAATATTTTCCACTGTCCTGTAGTCGGACGCTTTACAGCAACTGCAGACTACTACAGAACATAAACAGATACGTTTTGAAATTCCTCATAAAAATAAACCTTAAAATATAACAAGCGTCCGACTACAGGGCGGTGGAAGTATATGGTCCGGTCAGGTAAATCTTGCCCGGACATTAAAAAACCTTTTTTCGGGACAAGCCGGGTAAAACCGGCATTCGTACCAGTATAAGTATATTAAAGTTAGGGAAATAGACATGTATAACCGGGAAAGATGGATTTTTTTAAATTCAATAGAAACTGAATGCAAGTATGCTGGGAAGTATGGGGCAAAGGGTGAAAAGAGAGCCAAACGGAAAAAGCCAACACCGGAACAGGTGGCAAAACAGAACCAGATCAATAAAGAGAACCGGATCAGGAGACTCATCAAAGCGAATTTCTACCCATCTGATCTATGGGTAACGTTGAAATATCCAAAGGGAACCAGAAAACCATATGAAGAAGTCAGAAAAGACATGAACAGCTTCCTTGGAAAACTCCGGTATCGATACAGAAAGATTGGGAATGAGCTGAAATACATCTATCGGATAGAAATCGGGAAACGTGGAGGTATCCATGTACATATTCTGGTGAATCGAACATCTTGTTTGAAAGGAACTGATGTACTGATCACCGAGTGCTGGACGGAGGGATTTACACATTTCACACCGATCAGAGAAGCGGGCGGGTATAAAGATCTGGCTGAGTACATTGCAAAACCGGTTCCAGAAGAACAGAAAGAACATGAAGCCGCAGAGCAGACAAAGGCATATCATCCGTCCAGAAACCTGATCAGACCGAAGCCGGAGCGAAAGACATTTTTCAGGTGGACGATGAGAAAACTCCTGGAGGATGGTCCAAAACCTACACCGGGATTTTATATCGTGAAAGAGTCAATTGTGTCCGGAATAAATAAATTCACAGGGATGTCATACCTGCGTTATACAGAACAGAGAATTAAAGAGGTGAAACGAGAATGAATCTAAAAAATGCAAAGAGGTCAGAGGACACGGAGCAGATTGCAGTCGTCTACTGGGCGATGTATAACGCTGCACAGTATCCGGAACTGAAATGGCTGCATCATGTTCCAAACGGCGGCAGGAGAAACAAGCAGGAAGCGGTGAAACTGAAACAGATGGGAGTAAAAGCCGGTGTATCTGATCTGTGCCTTCCGTACCCGAAAGGGAAGTATTGTGGCCTGTATATCGAGATGAAATACGGACAGGGACGACATCAGGAATCACAGAAGGAATTTTTGACGGATATGGCAGAAGCAGGACACTATGTTGCTACCTGCTATACAGCGGAGGATGCAATTCAGGTACTTACGGAATATTGTAGTCTGCCAAAGGCTACAGAACTGAAATTATCACCAATTGCAGAACCGGTGAAACTGATGCCATATCAGAAAATGAAAGAAGCGAATAACAGCATCTGGAAAGAGGGAACAGTCACACAACCTAAATGGAGGTAGTTATGGAATACGAAAACATGGAAGATCCTGAACAGAGACGGGAGGAGATGCACCGTTTCTATGATCTGTTCCTGCCAGCACAGAAAAAGTATGGACTGACAGCATCATGCAGGACATCGTTATTCCACGATAGCTCTATCCGGATCTGGCAGGGTGAGGGGAGAGACAAACAGATGATCATAAAGGTGGAAAATGCCAGTGAGACAAGGTGCTACGCTTTGGCAACAGAAGACCTGCGGCACTGGATGAGCAAAAAGAAAGAACAGAATATTAAGATGCCAAAGGTATGTTGATATAAAAATGAAAAAAGGAGCAGATCATCATGAAGATTATTGCGGTAATGAACCAGAAAGGCGGAGTTGGAAAGACAATGACATCGGCAGCGATCGCTTATATTCTGGGAGAAGAAATGAAAAAGAGAGTATTAATCGCTGATGCAGATCAGCAAGGGAACGTGTCTATGTTATATGGAGCGTATGATCCGGAGGGGGTAGGAATGCCGGAACTTCTGGAAGCACATCAGGCAGCAGGAGGGACATACTCTACGAAAGAACTGATCCAACAGACAACATATTCTAACATTCAGATCATTCCAGCAAATGGGTATCTGATGCGTACTAATGCGGAACTGCTTCTGGTAGAACGGGAAGACCAGATTTTGCGTTTTTCAGCGGCTATGAATGAGGTACGGACAGAATACGATTACTGTATCGTGGATTGCGGATTGCTGCTTGATATGACAGTGATGAACGTACTGGCGGCAGCAGATCTGGTAATTGTTCCGGCTAAGATCGGCGGGTTTGAAATCGGTGCGATCAATAACATGGTCGAGCAGCTGGAAACCTTCCGAGACTTCAATGAGGATATCCGGATGAAGGTATTGTTGACGATGAAACAGAAAAATAAAACTACGCTGCAGGTAGAAAGCTGGATGAGAGACAAGGAAAGTTATGAATGTTTTGAGACAGCAGTGCGCCGGTCTGTTGTGGCAGAAAAATCAACGATGGAGAGAGCACCATTGCCAGCGTTCTCACGAAATTGCGCAGCTACAAAAGACTACCGGGCAGTGTGCCAGGAATTGATAAAAGAATTGTAAGAAAGACGAGGAAACAGAAATGGCATGGAATGCAATGGATGCGTTGAACAGGAACACACAGGCAGCAGTCACTGACGAAAGACCAAAAGCCAGATTCAGGGTCCGGGATATCAACATTAAAAAGATGTATAGCAATGATGCAAATTTCTACAGTATGCAGGACGTTGAACAGCTGGCACAGAAGATCTATGCAGTAGGTCTGCTGGAAAATCTGACAGTGGTACATGATCCATGCGATAGAGGAGAGTACCGGATCATTGCCGGGGAACGAAGATGGAGAGCATTGAACCTGCTTGTGGAGCGTGGATATAAGGAATTTGAGATTGCTTCGTGCCAGGTAAAGACACCAGCGGAAGAACATGAGGAAATGGTGCAGCTCATTGTGGCGAATGCATACAGAAATAAGACAGTTAAGGATATTCTGGAGGAAGAACAAAAACTGAAAGAGACGCTCCAGTACATGAAAAAGAATAAAATCCCTCTGCAGGGCTATCAACTTGATAGTGGCAGGCTTCGGGATGTTATTTCCGACATGCTGAACTTGCCAGCGACCAAGATTGCACAGATCGAAAGTATTAATAAGCGGTTACTTCCGGAGTTCACGGAAGAACTGAAAAACGGTGATCTCACATTTTCCGCTGCATATGAATTGAGCGGATTGCAGGAGGAAAGCCAGAAGGTGCTGTTGAACCAGTACAAAGAGAATGGGTTGACGTTCAAAGAAGTGAAAGAAATTAAACGGCAGCAGGAAGAAAAGGCAGCAGCGGAACAGATTACAGGGCAGATGACAATCAATGAGGTATGTGATTCAGCAGATGATACAATTCTGAAATCTGAGAAAACGATAGAACCTGCACAAGAAACAGAAAACGAAGAACAGGAAAAAACACCGGATGTCCCGGTACATATGAACAATATGGAGAAAACGAAGCCAGAAAAGCCTGCAGAAATTGAAAAACAGGAGAATGGTGTCGCGGATCAGCAGCAGAGAACCAGAAAAATTGATGAAAATAGGATAGAAAGTGTGGAAATCAGAGTGGGAACAGAAAAAAACGAAGCAAAAGAATATGCACAAAAATTCAGGGAACTGGCAGACATCATGGATGAAATTGGCAGATTAGATGAAAGTGAAAACATTGAATCAGAAGATGTGATAGAAGAATATGAAAACCTGTTTAACAAATTTAGAGAAAAAGTGAACGAGATCAGAAAAGTGTGGCAGTCACAGAAAGGGACAAAATGAAACTGAGCAGAGAAGAAATAGCAAGGAGACAGGGCATGGAATATGCCCTGAAAATTGCAAAGGAAAAAGGTATTGAGGGACTTGAACAGGAAATAAAACGGAGAGGTCGCACAGTGGCACCGTGTCTGGTTCCTCAAAAAGAAATGGATGAGTTTACACTGAAAGTTAAACAGAATGCTACTGGAGTAGTGACGGCACTGTCAGAAATGGTGCTGAGGGACAAGTTCGGATTTGGAACAACACGGATGAATAGATTCCGGGATTATATCAATGAACTGGCAGACAGCATCGAAAAAGATTATCTGACCGTAGATGATGTGATCAGCACAATCAGGGATGAAACGGGAATAGATATGGAATTTTCAAGGAATGATTCGGACGTAATTGTAAAAGGTGGAAAAAATGTACAAGGACATGGTATGGCTGGCAGAAATGGCAAAAGGGTTCCGCGAGGCGGCAAACGTTATTGATGAGATCATAGAGATAAAAATGACGATTAATGCCAACGGAAATGCCACAAAGAAAGATGTCCGCCGGTTGAGCGAACTGATGAAAAAATACGAAGAAATATTGACGCGGGAAAAGGAGTGGTAAGGATGAATAAGGTTGTATTAATGGGACGTACTACCAGAGATGTGGAAGTACGGTATTCTGGTGAGACTGCTGTGGCAAGAATGACGCTGGCAGTAGATAGACGAATCAAAAAAGAACCAGAGGGACAGCAGGCAGATTTTGTGTCTTGCGTAGCTTTTGGAAAGACAGCTGAATTTTTGAGTAAATATGGCATTAAGGGAACGAAGTTCGCCATATTTGGAAGAATCCAGACAGGAAGCTACACGAACCGTGATGGTGTGAAAGTATATACTACCGATGTTGTAATCGAAGAAGTGGAATTTGCAGAAAGTAAAGGGGTAGCAGAAAACCATAAGGCAGCAGAACCAAAACCTGTCAGCACGGATGAGAATGGATTTATGAATATACCGGACGGGATAGATGAAGAACTGCCTTTTTCATAAAAACACAGAGAGGAGGGGATACAGTGTCATTGAAACAGGTTATTGATGAGATTGTAAAGAGAATCAGAAAAACAGAGCCGGAGAGACAATTGAAAGAGCCAGAAAACGAGAAAGAACCGAGCAGGAAAACTGAACCGGATAGAAACAACACATCACCTGCAGTTATGCAGGTAGAAAAACCAGATAGACGGGTTGTACCTACTGCGACACAGCTCCAGAGCAATAACTGGCGCAAAATGCATGGTATACCGATGAAAAGAGATTGCGCAATAAACAAGACCAGAAAAATGACGATAGAAAAAATGTGTCAGATTCTGACACAAAGATATCCAACGTTTGCGGAAGCGTTGGCACCGTTATATATGGAGATATGGGTGGCATTAAAAAATGGCAAACAGGTGATAACGGTCGAAAAAGATAAAACAGGTCAATATGTCCGGATAGATACCTGTTTTATATTTGACGCTGGTTTGGAAACAATGGTGTTTAGATGTGACCAGAACGGAGAAGTAAAAAACTGGGAAGAACTGGATGAAATGCATTATGGAAATGTAACCGAGGCAACAGAGGGACATATAAGAATGTGGGAGAAGTGGACGTATAAAGGAGAAAAAGGTGTCAAGGTTGTGCTTGGATAAATCTTGGATGAATTAAGACAAGGTGGAAAGGAAAAACAATGGAAAATAATGATTTTATGAACAAACGTTTGACAAAGGATGCCGGGGAAGCGTTTTCACCGGCAAGATACGGCTTAAAAAGCAGGAATGATGCCATTATAAGCCCATACAAAACATACGAACTGTTTTACGAAATTACCTTTAAGGTAATACAGAAATTGGGAGCGTATGAAGATATCGGGACACCAGAGGAATGTTTGGAAGCAATGCGGACAGCCAGAGCGTGTCAGGCGCAGTATATAGATAATATTGGTGATCCGCTGGAACCGTTGAAAATCAGTAGTGCGCTAAAGAGTGAACTGTTAAAGCTGCAATTTAGAAAAGCAGAGAAGCCGGAAAGTATTAGTACGTTGGATTACACAGTTATTGCAGCATTGAAGGAAGCACTGGAAAAGAGGGTGGAAAGAGATGAAAAATAATTGGATAGATATCAATGACAGACTTCCGGATCCGGGAGAATATGTGCTGGTGTCGTTTGAAAACGTTACACTTCCAGATATTGGAAGATATGAAATAGATAGTGAGGGATCCGGAGCATTTTATCCGGGAGATGAAGATACAAGTTATGCAAGCTTTGGGATATTTGTCAACGCATGGATGCCACTGCCAGAAATATACAGGAGAGAGGAATAGATGATGATTATTAAATCTGTAAAATTAGAGAACTGGGCGAAGAGCCAGAAGAGAGTAACTATTGGAAGAATCAGAAAAGAGTTTAACGTCAATGAAGAAGTGGCGCAGGATTATTACGATTATCTGAAAAGTGCCGGTATCGTTGGAAGAATGGGGTATGTGAAAGATGCCAAGTAAAGTAGTAAGTTATGAATGCTGTATATGCAAATGCCGATATACAGACTGGGAAGAAGCAAAGGAATGCGAAAAGATACATAAAATACCAGTTCTTGTTGCGGATCCAATCTATAAAAAATCTCCGTGTAAACGTGTAAGAGAGTATCCAGAAGCAGTGCTTGTAACTTTTAATGACGATGAAGTACTACCGTATTACAGAAGATAATGAGGTGGAATATGAAAAAGACTGATGAACAGCTGCGGCAGGAAGTAGCGGAGATCCGGAGGTTTGTAAGCGGGGATTCCAGAGATGTGGCAATGAAGCCAATTCTAAAAACAGGAAAATCCATTATACATTGCAATAAAGGCAACCAACCGCATGAGTGGAAAGTTGAAAAATGGCAGGACTGGTGTTGTCCTGTGTGCGGATGGTTTGTGGGACAAAGATATAATGCGATGCAGGATAAGCACCATGATCAGAGAAAATGTAATTATTGTAATGAGTGCGGACAAAAGATTGATTGGAGTGATGTGAAATGACAAATAGAGAAAAATTTGTGGAACAGATATTAGATATTGCATGCATGGGATTTCCAATAGCTGTTATTGAAAAAACAATGATGCCAGTGGCATGTACAGTTATCCCTTGCTATGAGTGTAAATTTAATGGAACTACCCCTTGCGAAAGACTTCGAAAACAGTGGTGTGATTCAGAATACGTCGAACCACCTATTGATTGGAGCAAAGTGCCAGTTGATACACCGATTCTGGTTAGAGATAACGAAAACAATAAATGGACTCGTAGATATTTTGCTAAATATGAAAACGGACAAGTGTATGCGTGGGGTAGTGGAGTTACTTCATGGAGTGCATGTGGAAGTTACGATGTAACTCCATGGAAATATGCAAAACTGGCAGAGGAGAGTGAACAACGATGAACGAAAGATTTTTGATGAAAGCAAAACATATTAAAACAGGTAACTGGATAGAGGGATATTATTACAAAATGGCTGAAACAACATATTGTCCGATTGAAGATGTACCGTCAATTCCAGTGCATCATTACATCCTGTATGAAACAATGACGGATTGGGGACTGCCAGACAGAATGTTGCAGTATGAAGTTGATCCAGATACACTTTGCCAGTGTACTGGTATTAAGGACAAGAATGGAAAGATGATTTTCGAGAATGATATCCTTGTGGGTCATGGTAACAATAAGGATCTAGTAAAAATCGTATTTGGAGAGTTCAATGTAGTCAGCATGGAGACACTCAAGGCAATTGACAGGGTTATAGGATGGCATTATGAGGTTATTCCGACTGATGGATTGAGTAAATGCGAACCATTTAACTTATCAATGCCATTCACAGATATGTATGTCAGTGAATGTGAGTTTGAATTTGTGGGAAATATTTTTGACAATCCTTGATTACCTGGCATCCATGGGAGGAAATCCAGAATGGAGCCTGTCATATCTTAGATGGCAGCAGCTAAGAGGTGAGATACAGATAAGTGGCAGCAGGGCAGAGCTGCAAGAGAATAAGGGAGGCGATACCGTTGGAGAAGATGACAAAGGAAAGACTGAAAGCGTATCGGAGTAATAAAGCGGAGATACTGGAACTGGATTATACGCTGCAGAACCGCTGGAAGTCAGATACGATGATCGGAAACGATGTGATATTTGATTATAGCAGAGGTTATCCGATGCCGCAGTGTGTGGTTGGGTTCGATGCACCAAAGTATGAGCGGTTGCAGGAAAAGGACCGTAAGAGAAAGGAATGGTTGGAGCAGGAGTGTAAAGAGGTGGAGCAGTTCGTGGATGCAATACCGGACAGCCTGGCACACCGCATCTTCCGGAAGCTGTTCATTGATGGCAGAAAGCCGGTGACGCAGGAGCAGGTTGCGGAATGTGTAAACTTGGAACGTAGCAGCATAAGCAAAATAGTTGATCGCTATTTAAAAGATTCACACAATTCACAAAATGCACAGTTATAATAATACTTGAGCCAAAGGCGAAAACCGGCGGCTCACTACGTAAGTCCATTGTAAAAAACTCTGAGAAATGCAGTCTATGATAAATAGGCTGCTTTTTTCATTCAAGATGATCAATAACCTTGCTGTAATAAATAAACTATATTGATAATAAATGCTAGATGATGTAGTATTGAAATAAGGCTACCGCAATCCCACTGGCTTTAGACGGTGGGTTAAGGTAGCCAAAAATCAGAAATTATTGT
>ENA-ORTJ01000077-ORTJ01000077.1-human-gut-metagenome-genome-assembly--contig:-NODE-77-length-83378-cov-7.778633_pt1 | contig 83378 bp, 133 predicted proteins | sample MGYA00242069_ERZ509187 | MGnify/ENA primary metagenome ERZ509187 (study PRJEB26280, sample SAMEA2338779) | human gut metagenome | biome: human gut; feature: human-associated habitat; material: faeces... | reverse complement strand
AAGCCGTATCTGCCGGACACCGCCGACAAGATTTTCGCACAGCTGGGTGTTGAAAATAAGGGCGTTGAGAGCCTGACCTCGTTTGATGGTATGCAGCCGGGTCAGCCGGTCGGCGAAGCCTCCATCCTGTTTGAGCGCATCGACATTCCGAAGAAGCTCGCTGAGATCGAGGAGGAAAAGAAGGCTGCCGAGGCAGAGCAGAAGCCTGCAGTTGAGTTCCTGCCGGATATCCCGTTTGACGATTTCTGCAAGGTCGATATGACGGTCTGCAAGGTACTCGCATGCGAGAACGTCAAGAAGAGCAATAAGCTGCTCAAGTTCCAGCTGGATGACGGCTCGGGCACGCCGCGTCAGATTCTGTCCGGTATTGCCAAGTATTACAAGCCGGAGGAGCTGGTCGGCAAGACGGTCGTTGCCGTTACCAACCTGCCGCCGCGCAAGATGATGGGTCAGGAGTCCAACGGCATGCTGCTCTCCGCCGAAAAGGACGAAAAGCTCAACCTGCTCATGCTGGACGACTCTATCGCAGCAGGCTCCAAACTTTGCTAACTGCGTAACAGAGTGGAGAGTGAAGAGTTGAGAGTGGAGATTTACGTTCTCTTCACTCTCCAATCTCCACTCTTCACTCTATAAAAAATTCTTCTATCAATTAGATGGGAAGCGAATAAAGTGGCAAGAGGGCGAAATGCAATGTGGATCATTTATGCGCTGCTCTCTGCGGTATTTGCCGCACTGACAACGATTTTAGCCAAAATCGGCGTGGAAAACGTGGACAGCACGCTTGCTACTGCTATCCGAACCGCTGTGGTGCTCGTGATGGCATGGGGCATGGTCTTCCTGCTGGGAAAACAGGGCGGCGTAAGCGCAATCGGCGCCAAAAGCTGGGTATTCCTTACCCTGTCCGGACTGGCGACCGGCGGTTCGTGGCTGTTTTACTACAAGGCCCTGCAGATGGGCGAGGCCAGCCGTGTGGCTCCGATCGACAAGCTGAGCGTTGTTATCACGATGATTCTGGCGTTTGTTGTCCTGCACGAGACCGTGACGGTCAAGGGCGTGATCGGCGGCATTCTGATTGCGGCAGGCACGCTCTGCATGATACTGTAATAGAGTGGAGAGGTTTTAACAGAGTGGAGAGTGAGGAGTGGAGAGTTGGGAGCGAAGATTTACGTTCTCTTCATTCTCCAATCTCCACTCTCCACTCTCTTATGGCTCTCCACTCTGCACTCTGTTATTGAGGGTTTTACATGCACAAAAAATACTTCTTTTTTGATATTGACGGCACGCTTTCCACCGATCTCACCACCATGATGCCGGAAAGCGCAGTAAAGGCACTGGCGCAGCTTCGTGCGAACGGCCACTTTACCGCCATTGCGACCGGACGGCTGCAGGCATCTGCAGCAGCCGTTGCCGCGCGCTACGGCTTCACGGACATTGTAGCGGACGGCGGCTGGAGCGTAACGCACAACGGCGAAATTGTCGAGATGGAGTCGCTGCCGGCGGCCGACTGCATTGCGCTGATCGAGCGGCTCGAGCAGGCCGGTATTCCGTGGGCGGTGTCGCCGGAGAATGAGAAACTATGCGTAACAACAGATAAAAATTATCTTCCGTATGCACCGGAGAACTACTTCCCTGTTCTGTGGGACCCGCATTTTGATTATCACAGGCTGGAGCATCTGTACAAGGTTTACTACGTCTGCACGCCTGATGAGGAGAATCATATTGACGCGGGCGGTCTGCCGCTTGTGCGGTACAATCCTCATGTGATTTTCGTTGAGCCGAAGGAAAAACAGCGAGGTATTCGCTATTTTCAGCAGCTTTTATCCATTCCGGATGAGGATATTGTGGTGTTTGGCGACGGTATGAACGACATCTGCATGTTCGGTCAGGGATGGCTGTCTATTGCGATGGGCAATGCCCGCGCCGCGCTCAAGGAGAAAGCGGATTACATCACAACCGACGTGGATAAGGACGGACTTTGGAACGCCTGCAGGCATTTCGGCTGGATTTGAGGAAGGTTTACTATGCTTTTTGATACACATGCACACTATGACGATGAACGGTTCGACGAGGACCGCGATACGCTGCTGGCTTCCATGCCCGAGAACAATGTCGGCCTGATTCTCAATCCCGGCTGTGATGTGGAAAGCTCTCGCAAGGCGGTCAGCTACGCGAATAAATATCCATTTGTATATGCGGCGGTCGGTATTCACCCGGAGAACATCGAGGACGGCTGGGAGGCTGATCTGGAGACCATCCGCGCACTGGCACAGAACGAAAGCAAGGTTCGCGCCATCGGCGAAATTGGTCTTGACTATTACTGGGAAAAAGACGAGCGTGCGCGTGCGCGGCAGCAGGTTGTATTTGCCCGCCAAATGGAGCTGGCGCGTGCACTGCACCTCCCTGTCATCGTGCATGACCGCGATGCGCACGCCGACAGCATGGAGATCACCCGTCGGTATCCGGATGTGATCGGCGTGTACCACTGCTATGCCGGTCACGTCGAAATGGCACGCGAACTGCTGAAACTCGGCTATTATCTGTCGTTTACCGGTGTTATCACATTCAAAAATGCCAAAAAGGCGAAGGAAGTCATTCGTGAAGTGCCGATTGAGCGACTGATGATCGAGACCGATTCGCCCTACATGGCACCCGAGCCGTTTCGCGGCCGCCGTAATTCCTCGCTGTATGTGCATCGCATGGCTGAGACTATTGCGGAGATCAAGGGCATAAGTGCCGCAGAGGTTGAACGGATTACAACCGAAAACGGCAGACAGCTGTTTGGTATTTCCGGGTAAGATAGAACAAAACAGGGACAAGAGGTAAAACCTCTTGTCCCTGTTTTGTATGGTGGAGACGGTGGGGATCGAACCCATGACCTCTTGACTGCCAGTCAAACGCTCTCCCAGCTGAGCTACGCCCCCGATTCGGCTAATAAACTTTTCATAAGAATTATAACGCAACGGATTGGTTAATGTCAAGCACAGAGTATCTGGCAGTATCACCGAAATCGCAAAGTAAAAATTGGTAGTGCTGCCGAAAATTTAGGTGGAACTGCCAAGTTTTATCCTCTCCTGTTAGCTTTGCAAACCGCTTTCTGTTATACTGTTTGCATAAGGAAGTGACAGCCATGTATTTCGCGTACGGACAGACCGAAACCGATTATCTCAAGGCCAAAGACAGCAGACTTGCCGCTGTCATCGACCGACTCGGCCATATTAACCGAACAGTGGACACCGACCTGTTTTCCTCGGTCGTGCACCATATCATCGGGCAGCAGATTTCCACAAAAGCACAGACGACCATCTGGCAGCGCATGCAGGACGCGCTCGGCACGGTAACCGCCGACAGCATCGCTGCAGCCGGTGTTCCCCTGTTGCAGTCGCTCGGCATGACCTTCCGCAAGGCGGAATACATCACGGATTTTGCCGAAAAGATACGCAGCGGTGCTTTCAATCTGGAAAGCGTGAAGTACATGAGCGACGCGGATGCAATCCGCACACTCAGTTCGCTTAAGGGTATCGGCGTATGGACTGCCGAGATGATCCTGCTGTTCTGCCTGCAGCGGCCGAACGTGTTCAGCTACGATGATCTGGCGATCCAGCGCGGACTGCGCATGGTATATCACCACCGCAAAATTGACCGCAAACTGTTTGAGAAATATCATCGGCGATTCAGTCCGTACTGCAGCGTGGCCAGTCTGTATCTATGGGAAGTCTCCGGCGGTGCGATACCGGGTATGCGCGATTATGCGCTTGTAAACAAATAAAAATCCGTTCCGGCTGCTTCTTCACGGAACGGATTCATCAGAAAATGGAGTGTTGACAGACACCTGCTTTTCCGTTGTCTGCACATATATAGTAGCGATATTTTCCGCGTTTGTCAACCTTTTCAGCGTTTTTTGTGCAACGTTTTAACCCGATTCGTCAAAATTCGCAATTCATCGACCGAATCAGCAAATTTTCGGTTAAAAATACCGTATAGAGAAAGTCCCGGACAGTTTTCCGCTGCCCGAGACTTGGGGTGGTTTTATTTTGATTGCATAGTTGATAGTTTCATGCGAGAATGGCTGGTGCATCAGCAGGAATACCGGGCAGGAGAAATCACACGAGAAGAATACTTTGAGTGGAAGCTGAACTGGCCGGACACCTGCGACGATCTGGGCAAGGTCACACCGACTATTAAGTGGCGCAAAAATAAATAAAGAGAAGCAAAAAAACGCCCTGCTGAATTTTGTCGTTCAGCAGGGCGGTTTTACTTGTCCTTTGCAATTATTCTCAGCGATACTGTTCAGACTAACTTAGTATCAAATCAGTATCAGCAGGCAAAGCGACAGGCAAAAAAGCCTGTATTTATGCGGGTTTCGGAGGGTTCCGAAATTATTCCCACTCGCTCCCTGTAAATCAATCTTAAACGCATTTGTTTATGAAATTTATCAGAGAGTATTTATATTATTTGAATTATCGGTAAAGCATACGCTATCCGATTTTTTGTTGCCATTTCGTTGCCACAAATATACCATAAACCTCTTAATAAATCAAGATTTGATATGGGCGACAAAGGTATCTTTTATCTTCTTGTTTAAGTCTCTCATATTTTTAAATTGGGAAACATTTATCTCACTAACAATTACATCGTGCAATCTATCTGGTATGTCTGCTGAAACAAACTCCCGATACTTAGTAATAATTTGATTCACTCTAAAATGAACAAACTTTTTCTTATCTTCATCAGTAAGCAGATTGAAAACACCTTTATAATCGAAACGAGATCTTAATTCGGGAGATATTTTGCTTTTGAAATTCTCTTTAGTAATATTTGAGGTAAACACAATAATATAACCATTAACATCATACTCGTCTGCTTGAGAATTTACAATTTTACCGTTCTCAAGAACATCCAAAAAGTAATTGAATACAGCATTATCAGCTTTCTCAAATTCATCTATTAAGATTAAGCCTACATCAGATTCGTTGACTCTTTTCAGCAATTCGCCTCCATCACTTCCAATATATCCTAAAGGACTACCGATCAAACTGTTAAGCGCATCGTGGCTGCTGTAGTTTCCAAAATTGATTTTTGCTAACTTTGCTTGACTTCCAAGTGCCTTATGAATCGTTCTCGCAACCTCAGTTTTACCTACACCAGAGTCACCCATTAAAAACAACGATAGTATTTTATGTTCACCTAACTTATTAAATACTCTGAAGGAAGTGACCAGTTCTTTGAATTCTTCTTTAAAGCGTTCGTGACCGTATAACCTTGCATCAAAATTTGAAAAGAATAAATCTAACTCAGCGTCATCTAAATCAGTAATTTTTTTAACGGAAGAAGATTTTGTCGCTGGTATTTCTTGAACTTCATCTGTGATTTCATCGCTTTCAGTTTCAACATCTGAAAACTCATCGAATATATATCGAAAAATATATTTTATATCTTTCTCATAAGCTTTGTCGCAAATGAAAGAAATATTCTCCCCAAAACTATTGAACAGTTGTTCAAAATTGAACAGTTGCGAGTCGTTCGCTTTTACAAAACCAACCATAGAAGAAATATCAATATAATATTGTTGATACACATCCAAATTGTTAATTTTTTGAGATGAAAGCAGCTGAGACATACTCAAGAATTCAAATCCCGCAGTTGTTTGATCAGATTTAAAATTGAAGAACTGATTTTTTGTGTAGAAAAATAATTTACTCATTCGGTAGCCTTCTTTCGTTTTGCTGCCTTTTGAGGTTTGTCATCAATTTCAGTATCCTCTGATTTTATTACCTGTATAATTGCGAGAAGATCTATGTAATTATAATCTACACCGTCATTTTCACTTTTTAACTTAACTACAGTAGGTACAATGTATTGACTATTATGAACCTCACTATCCGAATCAGAATTTGAAACTTGACCCAACCCTTGAAAGAATTCAAATGAATTTTTTAGTCCGTTAATTTTTGTTTTTCCTTTGTATATTCCGATCAAAGAGACATTTCCGATAAACAAATCATCCACATTATACAGATTCTCAAATTCGCTCTCAAATGTAAGTGGAATTTTTATTAGTACTTTTTCATTACTATTCTTGATTTCGCCTTTTAGTTTATAGGAATAATCCTTGAACATCGAATTGAATAAATTGTTAATGTCAAGTCCACCAGCTTCCGGCAAACGCATACCTTTGAAAGAACCATTGGAAAACATTTTGACTGTTCTCAATTCCGTTTCGTTTTCTAAAGAGAGCGATACATTATCAATTCTAACAAGTTGACCCTCTGTAAGATTACTGAAATCCGTAACAAATTTACATTTGTCCATAACTTCGCTCAAAATAAGCGATTTAGTCATAGTTACCTTGAAATTTTCAAGAACCTTTTGTGAATCCGTTGAACCCGACTTAATATCCGAGCCGACCTCAGCATTGAATAATTTCAAAAATTTTGTACCCATTTTTGCTTGCATTGCTGCATCAATAGTATCGTTTTGTCCAGTTTCTATGCTTTCATCCGTCTTAATAACATTACTTAACATCATCTTTATTTCATATACTTTTGAAAAGTTCAAGTAATAAACATTGAATAGCATTATAAAAGCTCATCCTCCTTTTTCGTTTAAATTTGGAATTTATCTTGTAAACCCCTTATAACTTCCAAACCCAAGCATATATGCTGCCATCGCAATTGCCAAATCTTCTGATTCAACATTCTGTTCGCTTGCCATAGTTCTCAGCTCATCAATAACCGTATCGTGTGGCACAATTGTACCTTCTAACTCTTTAACCGCCTTTTCAATGACGGACGGCAATACCATACACATCTGATAAAAAGCATCATTCTGTCCTGTTACTAAAGCGTAGAATTGATCCAGACTGACTCTACGAATAAGTTTATGACCAACTTTTTTCTTATCAACTGTTGTTTCCCATTTGATATTCTGAGATCGCTGTGCGATCGCTTCTACCAAAAAACAAGCACAGTCATCGTCATTTAGCAACTGATTCTGCATTTTGATAAAGGTTTTACCCGCCGAAGCAGAATTCATTGTATTATGTTTGTTTTTCATTTCAACATAAACGGTATGTACATTTCCTGCGTCAGGAATAGGAATACCGTCAGCATTCTCATAAATTACATCCCAACCGCCTTCTTCACCGTTTGGCGGAACGTGACAATTTTTAATGTATTGGAAAATACGCTGATGAAAATATCCAATATCGTTGTTGTTAGACTTGTCCCTTTGACGGAAAATTTCGTTACTTACAATTTCTTCCCAAGAAGATTGATATACTGTCTTGTCAAAAATCAACTTAATCGGATCAATGATATTTTTATTGAAGCGCTTTAAATCAAATGATTCAAGCTTCTCTCCGTATTTTTCAATCGTTGCTTTGACGTGATTCGAAAAATCTTCTTCACTTATAAAAGTTAAATTCCACATCATAAACTCTCCAATGCTTCTCTTATTTTTACTGCAATTTCATACGCTAAATTAACCGGTACAGCGTTTCCTACCTGTTTATATTGCTGTCCTACACTTCCACAGAATTGCCAATCATCAGGAAAACTCTGACATCTTGCGTTTTCTCTGATTGTAAATGGACGAGGCTCCAATGGGTGACAGCGATCAGTCTGCTTTTGACTTGGAGAAGTTAGAACAGTAAGTGAAGGTTCATCTAAACTCAATCTTCTTAAAATACCCGTTCTGCCGCCTTCCATATACCAACAGCTTTTCATATATTCTTTCGCAATATCTTCGGGAATATCTCTCCAATAACCACCCGGGGGAACAAGTTCAAATATTTTGCGTTTATGATCGGAATATTGTGAACCTTCACTTTGCGGACAATCCAAAAGAATATCTCTCAGTACTGGTTTATACTTATGAGGAGCAGGGAAATCAAACTTAATTTTTTGGACTAAATCATTTCTAATTCCAATCGTAATTAAGCGTTCTCTTTTTTGAGCAACTCCGTAATCCCAAGCATTTAAGACTTGTTTTTGTATGGTATAGCCTTCGCTCTCAAAAATATCTGTAATTGTTTTGTATGTGCGCCCTTTATCGTGTGTCAACAAACCTCGCACATTTTCGAACAAAAACATTTTTGGCTGGAGCTGTTCCAAAAATTTTGCGTAATGATAAAACAATGTACCTCGTGCATCTTCCAAGCCTAATCTTTTTCCAGCATAGGAAAATGCTTGACAAGGCGCACCACCTGATAATAAATCAAGCTCTCCTTTTTTTATGTTAAAATACTCCTCCAAATCTAAACAAGAAATATTGGCAATATCATCGTTGATAACTCGCCAATTCGGACGATTGCATTTTAATGTATCTGATGCAGCTTTATCGAATTCTATTAAGCCGATTGTATCAAATCCAGCTTCTTCAATTCCTAAAGCAAGTCCACCAGCACCTGCAAAGAGTTCAATAGTTGAAAAAAATTTTTGTTTAACGGATTTAGAGTCATCTGTAAATTCCATTATATCACCAATATTGCATTGCAAGGCAATACAAATTTTTTCTATACTTTCAAAAGAGACGGTTTCATTTTTACCCATTCGAGCCATTACATTAAAGCTCACTCCTGACGATTCTTTTAACTCGGTTTTATTCATATTGCGATCAATAAGCAGTTTCCAAAGATTATTATAACAAACAGCCACAATTAGCCTCCATTTCACTAGATAAAACACAACAATGGTTTGTTATATTATAACATATAATCGGTAGAAAAACAAGTGTTACTCACGATATCGTTAGATAATCTCATCTGATATAAAACGGCAGGGATTGTTCCCTGCCGTTGTTGTGTTTATACCGTGTAAATCAGTTCTGCATTTACAATTTCCGTTGCACGATTACGGATATTATTCATCTTCTGCACCCAGAGCATCATATCGGTGGCTTTGAGTTCTTCGGTTACATTTTCTTTTTCGGCAAGGTCATTTACCAGCCGGAGAAAAAGTTGTTGCGCCTGCTGTTCAATATCTGCAAGATATAAATTGAGCTTACCGCTTGTCAGCAAATTGTAGTAAAGCACCTTATGATTTTGCTTTAAATATCGTTTGTGCCTCATTCCCCAAACGCCGATATTCGCTTCCTTTTCTTCTTCCGCCGGTAATAAATCGGGCAACATATAGTCGCCCACTTGTGTATAAGTACCGCCTGTTTGTTCAAAAATTGTGTTTGCCATTTCGTTTTACCTCCAAAAATTTATTTATCTTGAGCGTGAGTTTTCACGCTTACGACCTTTAATATTTCTTGCCTGTTCAAGCAACTCGTCAATTTGTTTATGTCCGAAAACCTTACGCAAAAGCTTGTAATCTTTGACTTCTGAACGCAAGCTTTCGTTTTCGCTTTTCAGCTTTCTGTTGATTTTCAACAACATTTCGTTCTCACGATATAGGTTGCCATTTGTAATATTTAGCCTGTGGTAATTGTCCCAACCTTCAAAACAACGAGCCAATGCCGTCTTGACTAACGCTTTCAACTTTTGAATAAGCGGCTCTGCAATTTTGGTTTTATACGCTTTTGCAGACATAAAGCCTTGCGGATCGGAGAGCTGATATTCGGGTGCATTATTGAGCATTTCTTCCACATTTTTTAAGTTTTCCAAACCATCATCATAATTTAACACTCGCTCGGATAACACATTAAATTTGGCTTGCTTTTCTTCGATTTTAGCACCTAATTGTTCAAGCTCTGCCGCTCGCTCTTGCTTTTTGTAGTCAAGAACAGACAAATGTTTTTCGTGTGTGCCTTTGTGTTCCCACTCAATTCCGTGTCGCTCCATTACGAAAGCTAAAGCGGATTTTTCTACGCTTACCCATTGATTCCACTCGGTATCTCCACGAGTTCCGCCCTTGAAACCTTGTGCGGCTAACGCTTGTTTGAGGCTTACTCTCGTATCAAGTCCACGCTTACTGCCGGTTGTGAACGGAACAAAATCAATATGCAAATGAGGCGTTGCCTCGTCCATATGCAGATGAGCAGAAAACACTTTTAGGTTGGGATTTCGCTCTTGAAATCCACGGTAATACTCATCTAAAATTTGCCTTGCAAGTTGTCCGTTTTCGCTTTCGGCGCTCATATTTTCCTTATCGCCAATCTGCAAAATCAGTTCGTGAAACGGTTTTTCCTGCTTTGAATTTCTGATTTTTTCATAATAATTTTCTATTCTGCGGTCGACCCTTGTCTGCTTTTCGTTGTATCTTTTTAGCGCTTCATCAAACAATTCGTGATAGATTTTCTTTATCGGCTCGTTACAGTAATCAATGTTCAAATGCGTTCTGATCCCGTCAACATTTTCAGCCTTGAACTTGCGGCTGTTGTGATTGACCGAGCCTTTACCTACCATTGCACTTATCGTTCTTTGCATAAGTTATACCTCCAATCTCATAAACTTGCTCGTCCTCGGTTCTGTTACTCTTGTCAAGAGTAACGCAAAAGCACTTTTGACAGGCAAGCCCATCAAAAATGCAACCTGCAAGCAGGTTTTGCGCTCTTCGAGGAGCAAAGAGCCGCCTTTGAAAAGGCACTCTCTGCACACTCCGCTAAACTTTTGCTGTGACAAACCGTGACGATGGTGTCAATGTTTTAGCCCACATCACCGTTCTCGGAAAGTTTGTCACGGCCGTCACGCATTGACGCGCTTTCTTTCCAAAGAGATATTTTTCGCCCGCTATGCGTGCGGCTCGCTTTGTAGTGAATGCCGTAATCTTTGAGCAATCGACCGGCGTTGATACTAAGTCTTAAAGACAGAACATTCGGTTTAATATCCAATCCGATAATCTCGCTCAATTCAGAAGCCGTCCCGTCCCAACGGCTACTGTCCGAAAAAAGAACAGTCGATATTTTTTCAAGCAGCGGGTCGGGTGGCTCCGCCCTAACTTCCGTTTCGCTTTTTTCAAATTCCCATATCAGCCTTTGCGGATTGCGAACAAGGTGTATGCGCTGATCCTGCTGGTCTCTGCCTGTGATGTCAAGCATTGCGGCGTTGGCGGTTCGTTTTTCTTTGCTGAGGACAAAAGCGCCGTCTGCCGCACCGAGCAAACCGTTAGTGCCTGATATGGTATCAAACTTATCGTCAGCCTGCTGTTTGCGTGTATGATGAACAATCAGCATTGTAACCTTGTAGCTGTCGGCTAGCGCTTTCAGTTTTGCGACTACATCGTAATCGCTTCCGTAACTGTAATCCGCACCGCCTGTTTCTCGAACACGCTTGAGCGTATCTATGATAATCAGTCCGGTGTCAGGGTGTTCTTGTATAAAGCCTCGTATTTGGTCTTCCAAACCGCCGTTTACGGTTTTGCATTCTGTTGCAAAATACAGATTGTCCGTTCCGTCTGCACCGAACATATGATAGAGCCTACGCTGTAAACGTGGATAATCGTCTTCAAGAGCAAAGTAAAGGACTGTTGCTTTGCGGACTTTATAATTCCAAAGCGGCGTACCAGTGCTGATATGGTAAGCAAGCTGTGCCATCATAAAGCTTTTACCCACTTTCGGAGAACCCACGAACAAGTAAGTCCCCTGATAAAGCAGACCGTCTATGAGTGCGGTTTGCGTTTCAAAATCGGTATCATACAGAGTTGACATTGAAACAGTTTTCAGATAGGACGGATTCATTTGCCTGAGCATTTCTCTTTGCATTTCACGAAAACTTTCGTCCAAATCCTTGATATTTTCATCGTAATCGGTTATACTATTGTCAGTACATTTTTGGATTGACTGCTCCGTATCTGCGCCAACAGATACATTCGGAGCGGTCATTTCTTTTTTATCGGTCATTCCGATTCCTCCTTTAATCCGCCGAGAATATCGGCTATCATTTCAATTAAGTCAAGCAGCTCGTCATTGACTTCGCCGCCGGCTTCTATTCTCTGTAATTCCGACAGCACATCGGCAAGCTGATTACGCAATGCCTTGAATACTCTCGGATTGCCTTGCACAACTATATCTCTGTGCGTGAGTCGCCTTGTGATATAATCCTGCTTAGTTAGTCCTGAAAGCCGTACATAAGTTTCAATTTGCTTATCTTCCTCCGGCGATACACGAAACGCTACGGTTTTGTTACGCCATCGGTTATGCTCATCTCTGTTTTTCAGTGACATTTTACTCGCCCCTTTCCATATCTAACTTATCTGCCATTTCAGCCTGCTTTGACGGGAATAAGTGTGCATAGTTGTAAGTTATATCAATGCTTTCATGTCCTACTCGGTCGGCAATAGCCGTTGCAGAAAATCCCATATCAATCAGTAAACTAACGTGGCTGTGGCGAATGTCGTGAATACGGATTCTCTTTACGCCTGCTTCTTTTGCGCCTCTGTTCATTTCTCTGTGCAGATAGCTTTTTGTAACAGGAAACATTCTGTCCTCCAAACCTACATCGTAAAGCATTTTCAGATAGTCCTGCATTTCATCACAAAGGAACTTCGGCAGCTGAATTGTGCGGTTGCTTTTCTCTGTTTTCGGAGAAGTAATAATATCTCTGCCGTTCAAATGCTGAAACGACTTATTGATTGTAACCGTTCGCTTTTCAAAATCGAAATCAGCAGGAGTAATAGCTAACAGCTCGCCCTCACGAATACCCGTCCAATACAGCATTTCAAATGCATAGTATGACATCGGCTTATCCATCATTGCATCGGCAAACTTCAAATACTCCTCTTTCGTCCAGAAAAGCATTTCACGATTTTTCTTTTTACCCATACTACCCGCCTTTTGACAAGGATTTTCTTTCAGGTTGTAGTACCTGACAGCATGGTTAAATATCGCAGACAGCTGATTGTGAATTGTTTTCAAATATACGGGAGAATACGGCTTGCCGTTATCGCCCTTATAATTGATAAGCTTATTTTGCCAAGTGATAATTTGTTGTGCGGTTATGTTGCACATCTTCAGCTTACCGAAATAGGGCATTAGCTTTGTCTGAATGATATGTTCCTTGGTTGCCCAAGTGTTCTCCTTAATACGAGCCTGCATATCCTCAGAATAATGCTGCACAAAGCTCTTAAAGGACATATCCAAATCACCGCCCAGCTTGTTAAGCTGTTCTCGCTCCCAAGCCTGTGCTTCACGCTTTGTTTTGAACCCTCGTTTCTGCGACTGCTTTCGCTCACCGTTCCAATCAGTGTAACGGTAAAGCACTCGCCAAGTGTTTGTTTTTTCTTCTTTATATACTGCCATTATTTAATTCCTCTCTTTCTTAGTTGCACCGTAGCAGGTGCGTTCCATAAAATACTGTTTATTTACTCGCCCTGAAATTGTCATAAACCCTTTTTCTTTCAGTTCGGCATTTAGCTTTTGTACAATTTTGTATGCGTAAGATTTTGAGATACCCAGTTCCTGAGCCACCTCATCAACTCTCATAAAGCTTGTACTTTCCATTAAGTCACCCCCTTTTTTACTCGATTTTTGGTAATTCGATTATTTAGTGTCGGAGAACTTCCTGGCCGCATTCCGATTTGCCCGAGCGGATATGCCATTACCGTGACATATGACGGTTATTCTGTTGTCAAGCAAACAACCTAACGCTATTTGCTTAACTATTATACTAAACAAATTCCGTAAAGTCAAGTGGCTTTCGAGAAAATATTTAACTTTTTTGTTTTGGTTATCTTGACATGCACTAAACATATATGATATACTTATCGCATATTACATAATCAAGGAGCGTAATTGCTATGGCAATCGGTGAAAGAATTCGTTTCTTCCGCAATCTGCGGGGAATGACACAAAAGTATTTAGGAACGGTAGTCGGTTTTCCCGAAAAGACCGCTGACATCCGTATGGCACAGTATGAGTCCGGCTCAAGAACGCCCAAAGCTGATCTAACCGAAAACCTTGCCGGTGTGCTTGGAGTTTCGCCGCTGGCTCTGTCTGTACCTGACATTGACAGCTATCTTGGGTTAATGCACACGCTTTTTACATTAGAGGATCGTTATGGATTGACAATTGAAAAAGGTGAGAACGGCGTTTCTATGTGTGTTGACCCCCGCAAGGGAAAAGACGCTGCCGAGCTTTCCGAAATGCTAAATGCGTGGGCAAAACAGGCTGAAAAGTACCATAACGGCGACATCAGCCGTGAGGACTATGACAAGTGGCGTTATAACTATCCGAAATATGATGAAAATTCCGGTTATGTTAAAGTCCCGTCACAGGGACTCAGTGACAAAATGATTGAGGCTTTCAAAGACCGACTGAAAAACGATTAAATACAAGCATAAGAAAAAGAGCTAACTGACTTCTCAAAAAATCAGTTAGCTCTTTACTTTTACAATAATTCAAATAATGTTGCCATTTTGTTGCCAAAAAGCATATACAATCGGCAAAAGCCCAGTAAAATAAGGCTTTTTCACGGGTGTGAAATCATTCCCACTCAATCTCCAGAATGTATCTTGTGGTATCTTGTGTTGCATGTATTCTATATATTGTTTCTGATTATTTGTATTCTCTGTATTATTCTGATTACAAAAAAATATGTTGCAAAAAATGTTGCAAAAAATATCTTCCTTACAGAGACAAATACAATTGGTTTATCAATGCTTCGAGCGCATTGATATCGGTGGATAGATATTCATTATATTCGCTTCCATACTCTAACTTTTTCAAAGCGGTTAGAACATCGTCTATCTTGTCACACACCGCTCGGTGAACCTTACAGTTCCCTTGTACGACGATCTGACGATCAAGCGCTTTGGCCAGAAGATAGTCTTGCTTGTTCATGCCACTAATCGAGACTGCTTCATCTATTTGACGATATTCTTCCGGCGACACTCGAAAAGCGCAAGTTTTAGATCGGAGGCGGCCATGTTCATCACAATTCTTTTTCGACATCTTACCTGCCACTCCTCATATCGTCAAGATCTTTAGCGATAGCCTTTTGAACGCTGTCGAATAAATGTCCGTAGATATCCTGCGTCGTGCTGATAGATTTGTGGCCGATTCGCTTAGAAACCTCGAAAATGTCATATTGTTTGCTTATAAGTAACGAAACATGGGAGTGTCGCAATCCGTGAATCGGAATCTTTTTGACGCCCGCTTTAGAGATTACAGACTGAAAATTGGTAAACAGACCGTGTTTGGTAAATCGAAATATACGCTGGTCGGCCGTCATTTCTAACTGCATGGCGAAATATTCAGCCAATTCATCACAGAGGAACTGCGGGATGCTGATAGTTCTTATAGAGCTTTGTGTTTTCGGTGTGGTTATAATATCTTCCCCGCCGATTCGACTATATGTCTTGCTGATTCGGATGGTTCGATTACATAAATCTATATCCTCCCGCGTTAAGGCCAGCAGCTCACCCTCTCGGATGCCGCACCAGTAAAGAACTTCATAAGCGTAATAATACTCTGGGAAGTTCATAGCCTCGTATGCGAACTTTTCGTACTCCTCGTAGCTCCAAAAAGTAAGGCGCTTCCCTTTATAACCCATGTTTTTTATATCAACCAGCGGGTTTAATGTAATATACCCCTTGTCTTTAGCGTAATTGATTAAAGCGTTAAATTGAGACTGTATCGTCCTCAAAAACGTTTGCGAGAACGGAGTCCCATCTGACTTTGCTCTTTGCGCCATCGTGTCCTGCCAGTTTGCGATATCCGAAGACGTGATGTTCTCAACTGGAATATCATTAAAATATGGAGCAATATGATTTTGGAATATATTGCGTTTCGTCTGCAGTGTGGATTGCTTCAGATCAGACCGTTTATATGATGCGAGATATTCATTGTAAATATCCGATATCGTATGGACAGAGCGAGATTCTGGCTTCTCCAGTTCTTCTAAAAAAGCATCTTCATATTTCTTTGCGTCACGCTTTGTCATGAAGCCTCGCTTATACTCTGTTTCGATGCGATTAGATCCCGGTCTGCAATAATTAAATTTTGAAGTCCATCGCACTCCCTTCTTGGTATTGTACTTATACTGCGGCATAAGCATCCTCCTCTTCGCTTGAAGGGAAGAATCTTCTCTCGACATAGAGCGAATCTACTTTTCCATTGATCGTAAGATACCCTTGTTTTTTCAATTCAGTGTTCAAATCTCGGATTATCTTATATGCGTATGAGTTAGAAACGCCCAACAACTCAGAGACTTCATTCGCAGTTAGTAATTTACGAATCCCCATTCGTTTACATCCTTTCTTTTATCATACCACATTCTACATTTATCTATCAACAAAAAGAAGGAAATTGGAGTATTTTTAGTAACATATCAACTCAAATATGTGAGGCACCCAGAAGGGTGCCTTTTTTTTACGGATACAGCGAACCTTGACGAATTTTAGAAAATGCGGTATGATTGGTATTGCACCACCAGAATCACCCGCAATTCGGCGGGTTTTCGCAGTCCCACAACGACTGCGTCGCCTTCTGTAAAAGGAGGTTAATATGAGAGATTTCCGATCTAAGGTTCGCTGTTCCGCTGCTACGGTAGCGTATGGAGTGCTTGCGGCCGCCCTTTGGGATGCGCTGAAATTCTTCATTGAGCAGCTTACTTGAAGTCTCTTCGGTGCTTGGAGCGGCAAAGCCGCTCCTTTTTTTCTTCTTGAATCGCTGTTCTTTGTTGTTTGTGATCTTTAAGGCAGTCGCGAGCACGTTGTTGTAATTGTTGGTGAACTGGCTCTTTTTTTGACTATTCGCTATCCACTGCGGTATAATGCCGTTGGCGGCCTTTGGTAATTCGGATCAACTTGCTATTCTCCTTTTTCGAAAGGAGGAAACTCATGTCACTGCAACTGATAGTAGTTCAGTTCATGATCGGCATCGCTTCGGCGGGCGCATGGTTTTGGATTGAGCGAAAGTTCTTTGGCAACAAGTAACTGGCTGCCACTGAGACGTCGAGGTGCCTTCTCGGCGTCTCTTTTTAATTGCCAGTGGAACCAAGGCCGCCGGTTCTCTTCCCTCTTGGCTCGTCATCAACTGTGACGCCGTAAGGAACGAACACGCCCTGCATGAATCGGTCACCCGCTCGCAGGTGCATTGTCTTGCCTTCACGACTGTCGTTCGTGATCTTTGCCATAATGTGGCCTTCGTTTTCGGCGAAAATGTAGTCACCGTCCACGATACCTGTGCCATTGTCAAGCTGCATGCGGTACTTGAAGCCCATGCTGGAACGCGGGAACAGCATCAGCACCCAGCCTTCTTCAATCTGGCAGCGCATGCCGGTTGGAATCAGCGCCGACTCACCCGGTTCAAGAATCACATCATACGGCACGCGGAAGTCGTAACCCGCACTGCCTTCGGTCGCGCGATCAGGGAAAACGAGGTCGCGCCACATATCTTCGATGCAACCCTCTGAAATGAGCGGGTTGCATTTTCTTACGTCTGCCGTGAACTGCGGAAAGCTCACGGTGTCAAATTCTGCTACGGTTAAATACAATGTTTGTCCTCCGTTTCGTATTTGGAAATGAATCGGCCGCAGTGGCAAGTCCCTTCTTTGCCATATTTGACCATATCTCTAAACTCTTTGCACATACAACGAGTTTCGTTTGTCTTGAGAAGCATACACGGACAGTAACCTTCGTTGTCGGCTACCTTCTGCGCGAAAGAGGTATGCTGCTCTTCAGACCAATCAGGATTCTTCATAATAATCATCATTACTCTGGTCGCCCTTTCTCTGGAATAACTGCGTCCTGTCTACCCATTCCCCGTTCTCTTTGCGATAAAACCTCTGGTTAGTGTTAGATGAGGTAAGCCCGCCGAGCTCTTTTTTGTAAGGCCCAATCTTGAGAAAATCCAAATACGGAAACGCTGGCTCAAACAAGCCAAAATCGTCACTGCCAGAATACACTCCTGTTTTTAATTTCGTTTCTCTTTTGATTCTTCTCAGGACGCTCACAAGATCACTCATGTGCTGGTCTCCGCCCATCAGGAGAACGCAGGTAATATAATCGCCATATTGCTTCAAAATCGAGCCGATGTCGTCTCTTAGATAATTCCCGAAATCACCCGCGAGAACCGCCGAATGGCAGCCATCACAGTGATGTGGGCACTGGGTAATATTGATTGCCAGTGCCACTTCACCCGGAATTTCCTGAAAGACAACGTCGTAATTACTGTACTTCAGAAGATCCATTTGCATAATATCTTTTCTTCTCTTCCTTCTGGCGAGCCTCGGAAAAGGCGGAGACGCGCTTCAGATATCCGATTACTCGGGTCAGGTAGTCCAAACGTTTACTGCCACATCTCGGGCATACAGTCAGGCGGTCTTTGCTGATATAGCCGCAGTCGTTGCAAATAGTATTCGGAATGTTGAACGTAAAATAAGAACAACCAGTTTTGATTGCCGTTTGCATCAGAGAACGATACTGTTCCTTCGTCAAATGCTCGTCGAGGTTACAATGCAAAGCAGAACCGCCATCCAGATAACGAGTCAGACGCTCACCATGAAGAATGAACTTGTCTACCACGTTTGTGCCATCGTCCTCGACCAGATAGAAATAGCTGTTGTAGCAGTCGCGCGGAACAACGTATCCGTCCTTTTTGTCCCATGCTGCGTTTTTAACGCCAAGGTTTTCCGCCGGGACAAATTCGGTGTTAAACATGATATCTGCCGTCTTCGCTTTCTGGTTTTCCTCGTAAATCGGCTTCAGAATCTTCTCGCCGTACTTGAAATATTCCTCGTTCGGAGAAATGTCGATTCCAAGGAACTCTGCGCCCTCTACGAAACCATTGATGCCATTGGTAAGGTACTGACCGGAGAGCTTGATAAATCCCGCATCATATACCGGCAGCAGACGTGCGTTGAAGTTGTCCTTCACAATCTCATTGTAAGCACGCAGATACTTATGGTTTTTCAGAATCTGCTCACGAACTGCATCGCTGATGTCTACTCCTGCCTTGGTTGCATTCTGTACCAGACGGTTCAGATTGATCGTGATTACACCCTTAGAACCGGTAGAAACGCCGCCTGCGCCGAGCGTAAAGCTGAACGTATTCTCCTTAATCTCATTCTTCAGACGGCAGCAAGAGCTCAGGCTATCGACACTGTCACTGATATAAAGGAAGAAGGAATGCTTTTCGCCCCACATTTCAGCCGTGAAATCAGCCCACTCCTTATCAACAAAATCCGCGCCATCATGCAGAAGACTTACCGTCTCCACTGGGAATGTGAGCGGCTTACGCAGACGCTCTGCATTAAACCACTTCATGAAGCGCTTCTGAAGCCAAGATACACTCTCCCACTGCGGAATGTCTCCGTCAGGGAATACAAAGTTATCGAAAATACCGTCGAAGTACGGCTTATCGAAATATGCAATGTTCCAGAATACACTCTGGAAGTTTCTTGCGGCTGCCGGCTGATTGAGCGAATGCGTTACCTGCTGGAAACAATCTACGATCACATCATCAATGGTGCGCGGGTGATTTCCGAGAGCCACAACCTGATCTGCATGCTGATAATAGTCGTTGCCATATTCCTTTCGGGCAAAATAATCGAAATAGGTCAGAAATTCAGGCGTTGAAACTGCACCTGCAAACTGCGCTGCGACTGCGAAAACCAGATTGATAAAGCTGCCGCAGAAAGAACTCAAATGCTTCGGCGGAGCCGAAGTGCCGCCCAGACAAGCCATGCCCTTCAGCAGGAACGGATACATGGAAATCGAAACACAATAAGGCATCAGAGAGGTCTCGTCATGTTTATAAATCTCATGCGTTTCCAGCTGGCGGATATATTCATCCGCAATCTCAGCTCCATACATCTCCGTCAGCTTGTTAATCATCAGCAGACGGTTCATTCCGATCATTTCCTTCTTTGGCAGTTCACCTACCATCGTAGTAATGTTCTTGCTTTCTACGTTGGCATTCGAGTCAACCTCACTGCCGGTAGATGCGTTCTGAGCGGACTTGTACTTGTTGATAAAATTCAGGTACTTGCTGTACCGATTACGATAGGTTTCTACAGTTTTCATGCGCGTGCTCCAATCCATGTGATAGCTTCCTTAAAATTCATGAGAGTTCCATTTGCTTCAAGGACTGGAACATGTGTCAATCCCATTGAAAGCATTTTTTCTCTATCTGAGCAGACCGTGTACTTGATCTGATGGCTGTTCAGCATCTGCTCAAGAGCTTCACACTGAGGACAGCCGGTGCTGTACACAATAACTTCTTCCATATAAGTCCCCCTTTACTTAACTTCCTCGCGGCGCTTTTCAAAGTAGCCGTCTTTTACCTTTTCGATGAAATCGCTGGCCTGCTGCTCCAAGTCCTGCATCGTGCCGTTGTTGACAATCGTATAATCGTAATCATACTGGTCAACATCACGGTCGGCGTGGTTGCTCTGGATTGGCTCGTAACCCGGCCGCTTAATCAGCAGCGTCAGAGCATCAAAACGTTCCTTGGCTCGCTGAATCTCCTCCGGTTCACGGATGTGCATGAACAGCATGACGTTGTCGTGATCCTTCACCCGATTGAATTCCTTGGTCAGATACTCAAGCGGCGCGTCGGAATACTGCGTCGACAGGTCTTTCAGGTCAGACAAGAACTTTCTGGACTTGTCGTCCTTCTCACCGTTCCAGCCAAGCCGTCGAGCGACTTCCTTGATGATATCTACAGAGCTGATCTGTGCGATCAGCATATCGTAGAAATAAGCCCGGTCTCGGCACAAAGAACAGAATGTGTCCTTTCCGCTTCTCGCGGGCCCATTTACAATAATGATATGTGCCAACTTATTCTCCCTTCTGGCGGGTCTTCGGATGTCCGCATGTCATGACACCCTCGGGACAGGAGCCGGAAACACACGGTGCACCGGCGTTTTCAAAGATAGTCGGAGCAACCTTCTGGCATAAAACTAACATTTGCTCCGCCAGCTCTCTAATCTCGTCCTGTGCGCGATTACAGCACCGTAGAGCGAAGAAACTGAGCAATTCGCGTGCATTCATGGTTACAGAGAACGACGTTCCTGCAGCATTTGGGAGCACGCAGCGGGCATTCTCGTTAGCGTATTTTTCAGCCGCCGAGCGATCCTTCTTGTACTGTTTATACAGTGCTTCATCCTCGTTCTTCTTCTGCTCCATAATGGCGTCCAACTGCAGATAAAAGAACTGGCCGTTGTTGCGGAACTCAATGTTAAAGTCGCCGATTGCGTACTGCGCGTACTTCTCACGGAGCTTTTCGCTCATGAGCGTTGCGTGAATGTCGCTGTATGTTGCTCTGATCGTCTCCATGCAGTTCTCGAACATCAGTTTTGCGGCCAGATTGTTCTTTACTGCCTCTGGCATCACGAACTCCGGCTTTGCCATATTGACATAGCGCTGACTCTGCACTGAGAAAGATGCGATACGATGGCGCGTAATCTGTGCAAGCAGAGAGCGAGATACACCGTCAATACCGAACGTGAAGGATGCATGCTCCAGAACAGAAGTATGACCGGAGCGCTTGATCTGTCGGATGAACTTTGCCGCCTGTTCCGGAGTAATGTCTTCCAGAATATCCGCAGCCTTGCCGGAAGAGTAACAACCCTTGCCGGCCGCCGCGACAACAAGTTCCGGCATTGGTGTCCAAGCGAGTAACTTTACGTTCACGCGGTCACCTTCTTCTTGCGCGGTGCGGTAATTTTGAGCCAGCTCTTTGGGAACGTGTAGTTCTTGGAGCCGTTGCACTCAACGCTTAACTGAACTTCATCAGGATGATCGGCGCAGAGCTTGTCCATCTTCTTCTGAAGCGCAGGGTCATAGGTGAACACATGTGCTGTGTCGTCCTGCTGGTTGTAGTCTACGATGGTTTCCATCGCAGTCTTTGACATTTCTTCCATTCTCATCACTCCTTGTGCTTATCAGGGTTGTTAAGTTTCGTGGAACACAGACGGCTAATCTTAGCCAAGGCCGTCTGATAATCCACGAGGCGCTTATTAGGCTTTTTCGCCAAAGTAGAAATCTCTTGGTTGATAGCGCCGGTCACGGCACTGACACCCGTATATAATCCTCTGCGGAACTGAAGTTCCAACTGAGCCTTAAACTCCTCGCTAATTTGCTCGGCGGGCGATTTTTCTTTCTCTGGCGGCATTTTAACTACGTCACTCATTCACTTCACCTCAAAACAGGTCGTCGATTTCGTGGATGCCATTATACGAGATGGCACATTCTTCACAGCAAAACAGGTTGCTGTCTTTATCTTTCCAGAGCTCCCAATCCGGAGATAGCTCATTGCCGCAGTTTTCGCAGTGACCGATAATCTCCGGAACATAGTCGGGATCTCGTGGATTCTTAGGGTTCGGGAATTTAGGAATCATACAGCGTACTTTGAGTCCTCCGGCGTTTCCGCGTAGCACGGATTCGGCGTAATCGGTGGATAATAACTTCCGTAATGGTTGTCGTCTGTCTCATCCGTGGTGATCGTCGTTCGGGAGACAACCTTCCCGTCCTTGTCCAATTCTTCGATGATTTCTACCGTGTGTCTCTTAATCATGTCTCCTCCTTAGCCGACCAGATGATACTGGTCAAGATACCAATAGCCGGATTTATTCTTCGTGCATCGGTCAACGTAAATGATGCTGCCGTTTTTGATTGGGTTCTGGTCGTACTGCCGCGATCGAAGCGTCAATCGAATGCGCTTACCAGAACCAAGTGACTGTGTAAAGCAAGCATAACCCCACGGTTTCCCGGTGTCTTTACTCAAAAGTGGCCGAAAATCCGACACGAGAACAAGTCTGCGGTCTTCTTCCTTGCCTGTCCGGATGTCCACATACCCGAGAATTTCCTGCTGGTTCTCAATCTTGACGCGGAACGGAAGATCTTCGATACCTGCCGCCAATACGCGGTCTTCACATTCGCGGAGCGCCTGAGCGACGATTCGCTTCAGTTCCTCAGCAATTTCCTGCTCGACAGCGATAAGCTGTTCTTCCAGTTCCGGTGTTGGGTTCTTTTTAAGAGCGGCCGCGAGCTGCTTTTTTTCGTCTTTCAAGGCACTCATCTGCAGGCTCGTGAACGTATATCTTGTCGCTGGCTGGCCGTCCTTCTTGAGACCGTCGGCGTACTTCGGCACAATATCAGCCAAAAAGCTGTTATCAACGCGCTCTCGCGGCATGGATGCTTTTGCGCCGTACCCGAACTCCTCGCACAGGGAGATGATGTTCAGAACCTCGCGGTCGTTGCCGTAGCTTGAGAAGTAACTGATTTGAGCCAACGGTTCGGTGGTAGACTTCATAATGCTCTTTGGTCGGAGAGCCATAAGAACGTCGGAAAGGTACTTCGGCGGCTCCTGTCCGATCTCATAAAGAGCAACGGCGGCGGCTTTATTGAATCCCTTGATAGAAGTCAGCGCGTTGCTGATTGCGTTGTTCTCTTCATCGGCGGTTACCTTTCGGTTATCCTGACCGAATTTGAACGGCGGGAACTTAATGTTGAAGTAGCTTTCAGCCTCATCTTTGGCGGCGGCGAGCTTGTCTTTGTCGCCTTTTTCGTCCATGATACGCATGAAGGTTTCATAGAACGCGAGAGGATGATGCTGTTTGAGCCATGCACCGTAAAGGGAGTCCAAAGAAACACTGTACGAATGACTACTATTAAACGCATACTGGGCAGCATCCTCGATGATTTTCCAAACATTTTTAGCCTTTTCTGCGGCATCAGTTTTATTGATGTTTTCCTGTTCGACCAGTCGTTTGGAGAATGCATTGATAAATCGCTCATGATAAGCAAGAACTTTCTCTTTACGTTTCTTAGCAATGTTCTTAATCGCTGCGTAACATTCAGACATCGGGAAGCCAGCGTAGTTCAGTACCGCCATCTGCTGTTCCTGATACAAGCAGAACGACTGCGGCAGTTCATCGGTACGAAGCAGGTCGTCGAACGGCTTAACGTCATACGAGAAGTCCTGCCGGCTTTCGAAAATCTTATACATCGACTTGAATCCCGGGCGAATTGCGGCGATAAACGCGCAAAGCTCGGAAATATTGGTCGGTGCGTAAACGCCTACGCGGCTGGCGGTTCCCGGCTGCTCAACCTGATTGATGCCAAGTGTGCAGCCCTTACGGTAGATATCCCACACGGGGTCTTCCGGCGGACACATAGCGAGCAGTTCATTTACGGTTGGAACTTTGAGACCTGCGCGAGTGTATCCCTTATTGATCAGGTCAACCACAGCAACACGGAGTAAGTCATTCTTCAGGAAGTGATTCTTTTCCGCCCAGTGACCATCCATCGCACAGCAGATTCTGTCCTTGATCTTTACAAGACCAATCTTGCGACGAATACTGCCCTGATATAACAGGAACGCGCACGGTGCCGGTGACCAGCTCGTGATGATGCCCTGATACTCTGTCGAGCGGAGGTAAACGTCATGGAATCGTTTATCGATGTAGTCCATGATGTTGATGGTGTCTTTCTCTTCTTCGTCGACGGTATGGAGTTTGTTCTCATACCGCTTGATCTGGGCGGACACTTCATTCGCCGTAGCAAAGTCGATATTCTGTGACTTCGCAAACATCTTCCACGCAGCTGACGCTTTTTGCGTGCCGTAAGCAAGCATCTGAACCGCATGATCACGCCCGCAGACCTGCGCCTGACCTTCCGCAAAGATGTCCTGTTCAGCCACATTGAAGTCGATATCCGGCAAACTGTGAGTTTCAAGAATACGAGTTGCGGTCATAAAGCGTTCAGGATACATCTTTACCTTCGCCGCAATTCGGTCTACCTCGGTAAATCCGAGTAGCTTGTTGGTGAAGAAACTAACTGCGCTTCCTCGACCAGTGTTAGTCAAATGACCGCCGAGCTCTTTTCCTCGCCTGATAACGTGGTAGTTATCAATGAAGTAGTCTGCCATGTGACACTCAACAACCGTGTTGGTTTCGGATTTGATCTCTTTTTCATATTTTGAAAGCAGATCCGGGGCAACCTCGGCCTTGTAGTTCTGCCAACCTTCATCAACCAGACGAAGATACTCGGCATTTTTCTGCTCTTGCGTCCAATCTGGGTGGAGCGAGAACAGCTTCAGGCTGTCGTCAAAGATATCACATTCGTACTCCTCTACTTCGAGGAAACAGTTTGTCCGGTCGATTGCCTCCGCGATCTCAGCTTCTGTCAAGACACCCTGCTCACGGAACCGCTGGACGGCAGTGTCGCCATCCGGGTAATCCATGAACCATTCTTCTTCATCGTCGTAAGCCTTGCGATCTTCTTTGGAAAGGAGGAAGTCGGAACGAAGCTCTGCGCCGTTTGCTTCGATGTAGTGGCTGTCGCAGCCCATAATAATCGGCGCGGGAATCTCTTTTCGCAGATTCAGGATGTAGCGGTTCAGCTCTTTCTGTCTCTCGGATGGATGATACTGCACCTCAAACATGAAGTTATCGCCGTGTTTGTCGTACAGCTTTTTCCAGAGAGCCTTGAGTCGTTCTTCTTCTTCGCCGAGATACTTCCATCCGGCAACACAGGCGGTTGTAATCCAAACGTCGCCCGCCGGAAGCAGGTCGAGAAGCTCTTCATCCAGTCGCGGCTGGTAGTAGAAACCATCCTCGTTCGCCTGACTGAGAACCTCGTTAATCCATTCGCGGCCGTTTTCGTTCTTCGCGCCAATCCAAATGTGGCAGTTGGAACGGTCTTCTTCGTGACGATCCCAGACCCAGTAAGCCTCAGCGGCGAAGAGAAACTTCAGACCGTACTGCTTTGCGAGGTCGTGGCATTCGATATATCTCCCCTGCCATCCATGTTCACAGCTGGACAGAATGGAATGTCCGAGCTCGACGGCACGCTTGGCGTAATCCTCGTAGGTCACGACCGAATCGCTGACGCGAGGGTTGCTGTAGGTTGTGTGTTTGTGGTAATTCTGGAAAACTATGATAGCCGCTCCCTTCTTCGATACAATTCATTCCAAACTTCCGCTCCATTATCTACGGGAGCCATCTTTTCGCCCAACAGGTTGTCACGGTTTCGCACCCAATCCACCCTGCAAAAGCGTTTCAGCTTTTTGATTTCTCCATCCTGCCGCGGGTCAACCTCTTCATCAAACGCGATGACAACACGGACGCCCAGTTGTAGGAGAATCTTGGTCTGGTAAGGGTTAATGTGCGAGGTCAGTACAGCACAGCAGTTATCGAAACCGTAGCCGGCCGCCTTGAGAACGGACTTCGCGCCCTCAAACAGGATGACCTCTTTCTTTCGGAGGATTGCTTCGCGGTTTTCGTAAAGCCCGAACAGTGTATCGAGCGCTCCGAGCTTTACGAGATAGGTATACTTGCGGAGCTTTTTCTCCTTAAAATCAGGGTCAAGCGTGCGGCCGCAGATGCTGAAAATCTGGCCGTCGGGCAGTCGAATCGGGTGAACGATACGATTTGACAGCGCATCATAGCGGTAGCCGAATCGCTTCATTTGGTCGAGAGGGATACCCTCATCGAGCCAAGACTGGAACTTCTCCGGTCTCCATTCGTACTGTTCCATCACATTTTCCCCTAGGATTTTGTGTGGTTCACACACATTTTTCTGCTCTTTTCGTGGCGCGTACTTCTTGAGAGCCTGTACAGCCGCCAGATGAGTGGACGGTAGTGATACACCCTCTGTGATTCCGGCGTAGGCTTTGAGTCGCTTGACCGCTTCTCGCAGAGAAACGTGATTGTACAGCACCTCGAAGTCAGCAACATCGCCGCGAGCTCCGCAGCCGAAGCAGTAATACAACCCTTTGGAGCGCGTAATCGTGAAGGAAGGTGTGTTCTCGTCATGGAAGGGACACAGCGCGACGTATTCGTTTTCGCTGCGCCGCTCTACATCGAGGTACTGAGAGATGTAGTCCACGATATCAATTTGTTCTACCACATCTCTGATTTCCATAATTACTCCTTACCTTTAATATGGGGCGTTGGGGTCGTGCTGTTTTCTCGCTGGACGATAAGTCAGAATATCGCCCTTGAAATCGACATCAATGTATTCATCGTCGGCCATTTGAGCCCCGTTTCGGTTATAAACGACGCGCATTTTTTTATTGCCGCACATCTCACCATCATTACGGATTTCATCTTTCGTTTTGTTGGTGATAGCAACAACCGTACTGACAGAACGTCCAATGCGAGCAGAATCCGCAATTTGGCCGTACTTCGTAGCCTGTGCGGCCGTTAGTCCGCAGATTCCCAGATCGCCGCAAACACGATTCTTAAAACAATCGGCAATATTCCCGAGCTCAGCGTAGACCGTGAAGGCTTCCGTGCCACCGGCTGGCTTCAGATAATCCAGTACGCAGCAATCGACATCAATAAGGTGTTTTGCGCGTTTTGCCGCGAGTAAAAGAGTGTTTTCATCGAGCACAGGAGTGTAAACATGGATAAATTTCCGCGTTTTGAGCCACGCTCTTTGTTCGTCGATAAGTTTTTCCTGCTCTTCCGTATACAAACCATCTCGTATAACTTTGTATTCAATACCGGTTAAATGAGAGAGGATACGCTTGGTGAACAGTTCATCGGAAATTTCCGAATCGACATATAAAACGCTTCCCTTTTTTGAGCATGTCCACGGTGCATGTCAGTAGCATGGCGCTCTTTCCTGCTTTTTGCACGGCAGCAAAACAAACAACTTCTTTAGGTTCTATGACTACATACTGATTTAATTCTGGGAACGGGAACTCAATAATATTTGCATTGCCGCGCTGCCGTGCCTTAATACCCTCCCAGATTTTATCGACAATATCTCCGAAAAGAGGCAAATCGTTTCGAGGATTGTAATTCAGAACTGTTTCGTCAATCTCGGCATAAATCTTTTGTCCGAGATCCCCTCCATCGTCCGTCAAGCAGAGTTGCTCACATTTCTGCAGTTTTTGATAGATACCACGTCGAAAAGCCTTGTTCAGAACATCATCGGCAAACAACTTATATTCCTCGGGCGTATTGCGAGCAACAACCAGACTGAGATCAATCATCTCGTTGATTGATGCGATAGTGAGATTTTGAGCCGCCTGTTTTGTCGCTTCTTTTGTTCCCAATACCTTCAAGACATTCAGAGCATCAATCTTCTCTATGCCCCTTTTAGCGAGCTTACTCAACGCCAAATAGATTATCTGGTTCTGCGGATCAGTGAAATGCTCCGGCTTTAACTCTTCAACGTAAAAATAGTAAGTTGGATGCTGGATCAATGTTGCAATAACTCCAGCCTCTCCCTCTACGCTTTTAATGTCGTTTACGTTCAAGTTTTACCTGCTTTCTTACTCTTTTTCTCTTTTTTCGGCTTCACATAAGCGGAGGACATCGGGCAATGAGAACGCACGGAGCAGATCTCAGCACAGAAGAAGTCGGCTTTCCCGGCCTTCTTCGCGTCCTTAGCAGACTTGAAGTTCTCACGCGCTTTGATGGAATGCTTGTCCAGCCACTCCTCGGTTTCACAGGCGGTTTTCACGGATTCAATGAAGTAATCCTTAGCCGCGATGCAGTCCTCTGCTGTGCAAGGCTCGATGTAATGCTTCTGCCCTCGAAACAGGTCGAGATCTGTATAAGCCGGCCAGATGCCCATCTTCTCATGGACGAGGTAGCCGTAGAACTCAAGCTGTTTGCGGTACTTCTTCTCCTCTGATTTGCTAGCGAACTTCTTCTTACTCTTGTGGTCTACGACGATGTACTCTCCGGTCTTTTTGTTCTTGACCAGCAGATCGATATAACCGATGACCTTGAAGCCTTCGATCTCCGCCTTCATCTCAAGCTCTACGCCGATGACTTCATAGTTCGGCGAGAGTCCCTTAAAATGACGGGCGAACGCGAGACCATCCTCATAGTAGGATTTCTCAAGGTCTACATAGCGGTTAAACGGCCACTTGAGCGTGATCTTGGAATCGTAATCGGTGAGATACAGTTCCAGAAGCTCCTCCGGTTGCATGATGCCTTTGAATACCAGTTCGAGCCATTCGTGCATCTGGCTGCCATACTGGGCGAATACGTTCTCGTCCTGTTTAATCCTTGGCTCAGCGAGCCGCTGAAGATAGAAGCCGTAGGGGCATTCGTGCGCTTGCGTCGCAGAAGACCAGCTCCAGACTCTATTCTGGAGCTTCTCTGTGTATTCGCTCACTTAAAACAGTGCGTCGTCGGACTCAACCGGATCGCCGGAGTAGCCCTCGTCAATACTCGGCTTCTGGCCGCCGCCGTTGTTCTCGGACTTGCTGCCGCAGAAATTTACTTCGTCGGCATGGAGCGACCAAGCGATGCGGTTGTTGCCGTCCTTATCAACAAACTTGCGGGACTCCATAGCACCGGAAACAGCGATAGAGCTGCCCTTCTTGAAATACTTGGACACGAACTCAGCGGTCGCGCCGAAAACGGAAATGTCGAAAAAGTCGGTCGGGCGATTGCCTTCCTTGTCACGGTAAGTACGATCTACAGCAACAGAGAAGTTGCAAACGGAAGTGCCTGCGTTGGTGGACTTGAGTTCCGGGTCGCGAGTCAGGCGGCCAATAATTACGATCTTGTTCAAATTTATATCTCCTTCTTGGTTGTTTTACTTCATTGCCTTAATGGCGGTGGTGATTTCGGTGCAGAGTGCAATGGTCGGGATTTCGGTCGGCGAATCGTTGCCGTTATTCTTCTCGGCAATCAGCGCGTAAATCTTTGCGCGATCAACGCCCTTCTTAACGGCTGCCTGTGCAGCGGAAACGACCTTCTTACGAGCGTCGGCCAGACCGGTACGCTCCTTTTTGACGCCTTCCGGCATATCCTCGCCCTCGTAAATAAATAATCCGAGGCCGTGCTGTGCACAAGCCTTAGCCAGCGCACGCATCTTTGCCTTATTGGCGTCGGTGGAGGTGACCTGATCTGCCTTCACAGCGTTGTTCTTGAAATCCATGATGGCATAGGTTTCCTTTGCCTCCTGACCATTGATGGTCACGCTGACCTCAACCCATGCGCTCTTTCCGTCGTCAAACCACGGACGCGGCTGCGGCGTGCGCTTGACAGTGCGGGACATAACCGGAACGCCGTCCTTGTACTCCGTAATGGTTTCCTCATACGGGTCGGGCTGACAGGTGTAGACATGATAGGATGCGTCAGGATAACGCTTCTTGACCTCTGCCCACGCGGCCGCCCAGCTGATGTACGACAAACCGTTCTTCTTCTTTACCTTTCCGGTGACATCTGCATCATACAGCGTCTGGAAAATGCTCTTTGTTGCTTCGCTCACTTAGCTTCCTCCTGCTTCTTTTCGCGGCGCTTCTCGTACTTCTTCTGGCGGCGCTTCTTAAAATACTCGAGACGCTTCTTGTGCTTCTTCTGGCGGCGCTCCTTATTCTTTGCGAGACGGTTCTCGCTCTGATACTTGGCGCGAGACTTCTGCTTCGCGCTTGGCTTGTGCTTGGGAATACCCATGTTTGTCACTCCTTAACTGTGATTCTGTATATTTAACCCTTTGCCGGGTGTGTTGTCCTTAGTGCTCCACGGTGATTTCGAGCATGTGGCTGGCTTCCATGTCGGCCAACTGAAGCATCGGCACGAGCTTGCACTTCTCGGCTGCCGCGTTCATTGCTCGGTCGCCGCCCTTGACGGCACTGTCAAAACCGTTCATGTGCCAACGAATTGCCAGATACTCATCGGGCGTCAGCTTCATGAACTGCTGAATGATGAAGCACGACTTCTCGCCGTGACCGCCCGGAAATACCTCGTCGAACTTGTACGACATATACTGCTCCCAGCGACCATCTGCATCTTTGCGGAAGGCAGGCTGCTTTGAGTAGACGCGGATTTTGGTAAAATCGTGCATTAAAGCCGCAATTGCCAGTGTTTCGTCGGTGTACTCGAACTTTTCGTACTTCTGATGAAGATCCATTAGGCAATTATAGACATTCAACGAATGCTCGCAGAGGCCGCCCTCGTAGTTGCCATGGAATCTGGTCGAAGATGGAGCGGTGAAGAAGTCGCTGTCTTCCAGATAAGCGACCAGGTCTTCTACACCGTCGCGCTTTACCTTGGTCTCCAGAATTGCCAGAAACAAGTTCCGATTATCCGCCAGCTGCTCCGGGCTTAAAAACTGTGTTTTGTCAGCCATCACTTCGCCGCCTTTCCGTAAATCTGCCGCATAATAGAGCGGAGATTATCCATCTTTTCGTTAGCCAAAGCCTTGGTTCTCTTGACTTCTGCCCGTGCGGCGGCCAGCTTGATCCCGAGATCAATATCCCAGTCATCTTCCGGGTTGCAGGAAGCAATACCGACAAAAGCGCCGCACTTGACCTTCACCTTTGATGACTTACCTTCCTGATGGCTTACCGAGAATGGAAGCCCAGTAATCGGATGAATCTCCCACTGAGTCCATTCTCGCTGTGCACGTTCTCTCTTCTTCTTCTCGTGGCCGTGCCATTTAATACCGAGCCTCAGCAGAGCTTTGAGATCCTCGTAAGAGCCTGCCAGTTTCCAGAGATAATCAAGCTCGTTTTCAGTGTAGTCGCCAACAAGCACCTCGTTTCCGTCATTCTTCTCAAACTTTTTCGGCTTTTCCATGCCGATAATCCCAAAATGCTCGGAGAACTCCTGTGGAGTTACGCCGTAACCGCAGATACCGACTCCAAAGCCGCTGCCCATGAAGTCGTCTACCTCATATTCACGGCTTCTGGTCAAGACAACGACGCTCTCATTCGAGCGTTCTACGGTGTAAATCTCGCCGACCTTGTCGCCTTCCTGAAGCGGCTTGGTCATTCTTACTCGTGTTCCTTTTGCTAAATTCATGCTGCTTTCTCCTTGTTTTCATACCGTTTATTCCAAGCATCGACTGCTCGACGCTGTTCTTCTGTCATTGGCTGGTTGTATCTCTGCAGAGCTTGTACGATTTTGTTCCCGCGAACCTCGATGGTGACCAAGCTCTGGTCGGGGCATCCCGCGTATCGCATAAAGAGAATGTGACAACGGCCGTCGATAACTCTGTCGATATACGAGGCTACGCAGTTGTTCTGCTGTACTGCCTCATCCTTGATATCCTGCGGCGTATTCGGGTAAATGAAGACGTACCGGCCAATCTTACATTCCAGAGACGGGTCGCGCCGTTCTTGGAATTTCTGCTCGTCGAACTGTTTCTTCAGACGATTGTAATTCCGACATGCAATTCTATGTGTCGTAAGGAAGTTTCGCGGATATTTGTCAAACTTGGGACTGATTTCGTGCATCATGCGAGCATAATCCAAGATTTCGCCGGGCAGTCCGACCTCATGTTCTATGGCCTCATAGGTCATTAAGTGGTCGATATACTGAAACAACGCCTTGGCAGTGTATCCATGTTCTTCGATCAGTTCTTGAATACTATATTTCGGGTTCATCCAACTACCACAAATACATTTCATAATTTGTGGCAGTCTTTTTTTGTCGAGTGTTTGATACTCAAATTTGCAAACCGTCTGAAAAGCATCTGGCATCGCTAAATAGGCTGCGAGTAAATCATTATCTAAAAACCAACCATACTGCATACAAGCTCGCAAAAGCCATTTAGGCGTTTCACCAATGGATTTACGGTAGATAGAAGATATGCTCGTGATGCCTGCCGAGAAGAACTGCTCAAATCGGCTCATCTTAGCCGCTCGCTCCAGTAATGTTCCGGGATTCGTAATCCGAATGCGTTGAGAGCCTTCTACAAAGTTCAGGAAGGCTCGGTACTTCTCGTCCTCGAAGCTGTCGATTATGTCGCCGAGCTCAAGTCCGCGGAGCTGCGTTTTGAGATCCTTCACTGGCTTGCCAAGTTTTCCATAGGTGACGCCCGTCGATAGGTCATATTTAACTGTCGAGCCATCATCCAGTTCAAAAATCAGGTATTGTCGTTCTTTCCTTGCATTCATTTCCGATCCTCCGTACTTATTGCCTTTTGCGAAACTCCAGTTTACTTAATCGCCGACTCCGTATTTTTTGGCGTATTTTTCGATGAACTCGATCATCTCCGGTTCCTCCGGGAAGAATGGGTCGCGGCCTTGCGCGTGCATAGACCCCAAACAGTTCATCATGAACTGACCGAAACGCCAGTCCGGCAGCTTCTTCCATGCGATCTTCAGCCGGTCGCAGAACTCATCAATTCTCGCCGGGTCTCTCATCGTTCTTCTCCTCAATCGGAACCCACTCGGTTACCACGATTGTTTTCTCATACTGGCGTTTAGTCACTTCTACAGGCTGATTCCAGTATTCGTTCTCCTGACATTCAGTAAGTCCGCGATCCCAGTCGATTGCGAAGTATCGGCCGCCGATCTCGAAAACCGTTGTCATGTGCGTTGTCCATCGGCCACTGCCGTTCTCGATATTATCGACTTCGGTGCCAACCTCGCCCCAAGCCATCATCTGGCGTTCCCATTCGTCGAAGGTCTCCTTGCGGTCAAAACGTTCCAGAAACGTCTGGTTCAGGGTTGCTTCTTCACTCATACTCATTCTTCCTTTCCGGCAAAATACTTAAAGTCTTTCCATTTGATCTTGACGATCACACGGTTACCACAGCGGTCTCGCAGTTCAACAGCCGGTCGCCCGACAACGCCTTCCATCATCGCGGTGCCCATCGTGCTCTTCGGATGACTTGTCACGAAGTCGATGCCGTCCTGAATGGTGCCCTCGCAGACAATCGGAACAACGTCAATGCCGAACATCTTCGCGGTTTTCTCGACCATCTCGCGCGGCTGATAATTGTCGCCGACCAGCACATCAAACAGCATGAAGGACACATCATCTCGGTACGCGCCGCCGTTCTGAATCTTGGGGCCATAGCCCTCACCGAACAAAATGACCTCACGCTCGCCGAAAGTCTGCTCGAACAGCTCCTCAACTTCCTGCGTGCCGAACACGGAGACGAGGTAGTTCATCAGGGGCACCGGCATCTGGGCACGGTCGGTGCGGCCGCCGTAGGAAACCTTGTGACCATCCCAGTACACGCGGGTGTTTGTACCGTCCAACTTCTCGGTAAACTGCCACGGCAGGTCTTTCAGAAACTCGACCGTCGGGTTGCGGAACTTGCCAAGCTGCAGGTACTTATTGCCGTCAGTGCTTCGCTCAAAAACGGTTTCGATTTTGTGGTATTCTCTCATGTGCTCACTCGCTTTCTGTGGTCGCTCTCGTTTTTTCTCTACATATACTACTATACAAAAATCGCGATTTTGGGACGCGAAAATCCAAACTTTTTTTGTTTTTTTGAAAATATTTTTGAATAAGGGGAAAATGAACGCCGCACAGTCGTGCGGCGTCTTTTAGACGTAATATTCAGCCATGTCTTCCAGTCGTAAGCAAGCCAGTCGGCGGTATGGATTCGTCAGGTTTCCGCATCCGCAGTCGATGCAAAGGAATCCCTTGCCGTGGAAGATGTGGTACGGATCTTTGAATCGCTTGGTCAGATAGCAGGTCGGCGTATGCCCCACGATATAATGTGCGCTGCCGAAATCGTCATCGGCCTCCACCCTGCCCCAGATCATGTCGAGGAACTTGGTGGATGGTCGCCCGTGAACCAAAGTCCACATCGTGCCGTTAACCTCGACGGTCTCCATTGCTGGCCGCTTATGGCAATACCGAAGGATCTTTCCTCGCTCAGCAGTGGTGCGGCGGTAAAGCAGATCGCGGCGAGTCTTGCTTCCTCCGTTTGCCGTCCACATTCTGCGAGCCTCTGGGAACGAGTCTTTGCTCAGCGTGCCGAGCATCATATCCTCGTGATTGCCGAGAATAAGGTGAATGTTACCCTTATCGATGATTTCGAGAAGGATTTCTACGCCCTCGGCTCCCCGGTCGATTACGTCTCCGATGATGTAAAGCTGGTCGTCCGCGCTGAAGTTGATAAGGTCGAGCATCGCGTGGAAACGGTCAATCTCGCCGTGGATGTCGGCCATAACGTATGTTGACATAGCTGCCACCTCACTTGAAGAAGCCGCCGGCCGTCAGCAACGCCGCCTCGATAGCGCAGCCAATCAGAGTTGTCCAACCGTTATACTTGTCGGTTCTCGGCTCGTTGTGAAAAACAAAGCCAATGATGACGTTGGCTGTCATAACTGCAATCATGATAGCCTGTGGAATTCCCATCTTTATTTCTCCTTTTCTTTCTTTCTTTTCCCTAAATTTCTTTGCTTTCTTCTTGAACTTCGTGTTAAACGGTTCCGGCACCGGAAACTCTGCGAAGTCGCCCTTCATTAGCTCATCGGGGTTCTTCTCCATCTCTTTGAGAATGGCGATTGCCCCGGCTATGCTGTTCATGCAGTACAACCTCATCTGGTCTTGGTGGCTTTCAAACCAGCCGCGAACCAGATGAAGTGCCTGACAGAAATAGCGGCGCATCGGCAGAGGAATATCATTGCCCTGCTCTGTGAGATATTTGCCGCTCATGATTTTGTGGTAAAGCTCCTGTGCCTTGGGGCTAAGATCTGAAATGTCACTCATTAGAAATCCTCCGCAAGAACAATGCCGATATACCACTTGAGCCATGCAAGCTCGACGCTGACATAACATTCGCCGTTGTGAAGCAGAATGGTCGGCAAGAAGTAAAAATCTCTTGTGTAACGTCCTTTGGTCACTGCTTTCTCCTCTTCTTCTGATTCTCTTTCAACTATTTGCGGGTTGCTTTGCCTATTGTGAATCACTCCAAATTAACCTTTTACGTCTTCAGAAGGTAGTCTGTACGATCTGGGCATTCTTTTAATATAGGATGCGATATTCTTGACGCACTTAGAACAAACTTCCTCGTAGTCATAAGATTCGTCTCCATTGACTACATTCCCGCTTACAGCACGCATATTGATTCTGTAAACTGGTTCCATCAGTCCGTAATAGATTTGCTCTCCGCAGATGTCACAAAATACTCTGGTCATTATGATTCGCTCCCTAATTGTTCAATGTACTCCTCAATGTTGTCTGCGCAATCAGGACATACTAAGTTGTAGGTCTCCTCTACGAGACGCCCTCTGAAAAACGTAATCTGATAGTCTTCGCCGCATTCTCGGTTACTCAACTCTTTACCGCAAACGTCACAAAACAATCCGCTTCCTTGACTTGATCTAAGTCCAATAGTCGAGATAGCGTCAGGATTTTCAGATGACTCTCGCACCGCAACCGAACAGCCAGTTAATGTCACCAAGGCTAAGCAAACAATCGTAGCAGCAATAAAAATCTTCTTCATTCATACACCTCGTCATAAAATGTGTCGAAGCAGTCTGAGCTGCAAAATCTTCGTCCAAAACGAAGATCAGAGAACGAGGTCTTCTTTCCGCAGATACAACATGGTAAGCTGATCTGATGTTTAAGAAGTGAATGCTTTGCTTCTCCTACTTTCATATCGGGAAATCGCTCAGAAAAGTCCATATAAAAACCTCATTTCTCGTTTATAACTTCTGCTGATATATCACAGACCAGATGTTTTCCAGCTCTCCGTCAGTCGTCGAGTACTCCATTCGCAATCGCATCCTCTCTGAGCTTGCGGATAAACTTGTTCAGTCTGTCGGCGTCCCAAACCTGCATATCCATATCATCGATAATTGCGTATACCTTATTGTTCGGGAATTTCTTCTTGCAGTTATTCATGAAAAACTGAAGAGAGTCCCATTTTACCCGGCCGTATTTAAACTTTACTATTACATATTCCCCCGGCTGCGGGTCAATCTTCTTCATTTCCGTCCAGATGTCGTTTACCTCCGCCCGCAGGCGAAGGTCTTCCAACTCTTTCCGCATTGCCGAGTATTCGCTTTTCTTGATATACATTAAATCAGCCTTTCCAGTAGCAGTAGAGACACCCGTGGGGGCATCTCGTCTTATGTTTCAGCAGTTCAGTTTTCCCTGCATAACACATACAGTCCTTTCGTTGATAGCCAGCCCCGTTTGATTCTGCATCCTCAGAAAATCCGAGCAGATTGAGGTCGTAGTCTGAAATGCAGCCACAGGCAATCGGCTCCGTAAGACCGGGTTCTGCACAGGACTCAATTCGGAGAACTTTGCCGTTATCCAGTCCTTCCCAGAACTGCTTTGCTTGCCGCAGCATATCGTCTACTTTTGAAAGCTGTGCTTGTGACGGAGCGAAACCGCTATCGCCATAGGGAAGCGGCAATCCAACCTTTTTGAACCGGCTTCTTGCGTGTGGATACATATCAATAACGCTCACTCTGTAGCGCTGAAACCCCATTTCCATAAAGGAAATCATTGTACGGTATGCAACTGAAAGTCCTTTCTCTGTGGGGATGATGGGGTCGATGCGAATGACGATTTTCTCCATCGGGAACCCAGCTTTAACCAACTCCATAATTGCGGCAAACTCCTCGTATGGAGCTGGTACATTAGGTTCCAAAGCAGAGTGCCCGTATCCAGTGATTGTTGCATGGACAATGAGTCTGTCTTTGTGTTCAAGAGCGGCATCGAAGAAATCTGGCGACACACACTTCGTAATTAGAACAGCAGCATCAACTCTGTCTAATTTCTCGACCCAAGACAAATCAACGCCTGCGTCTCCCGCTTCTGTAATTCCAATCTTGTATAATGCCATATCAAATCAGCCTCTCGTAGCTTCGTCGTAAATGACGTCCGCATTGTTCTTCATATATTCTGCAATAAGAGCATAGCCCCTCGTATTGGTCTCTTCCGGGAAGCCTCTGAACTTAGTGCGATAGACTTGAGCTATAAGTTCCCCAGAATGAAGATCTTCTATTATTGCGATTGTCCAGCCAAAAACATGGAGAATCGAATTGACGAACCACAAGAATCCCTGCTCCTTGAATTCTGACCATGTTCTCAGTTCTAGGTTTTCCTCTTCTTTGCTGGGAGCAGCATAATAAGGTACACTTTTCATAATTCATTTTCCTTTCTATAGGCAAGAACCAACGCGGTGTATAGAAAATGTTCTGAAGATTTTCTGAACACAGTCTGATACTGAACTTCAACTTCGCAGCCATGATTCTGAAAATCCTCAATCGTACTCGCTAAGCGTTTATTAAAATCGTCCGCGGAACCAGAAGTAATCATTGCTGTGCTCACATATTTTTTCACGTTACGCACCTCTCATCGTACAAATTAAGTGGAATACGAATGTCATCCAGAACAGAACCGAGAAGATGAAGCACGATTCTGCGGCACTTCTAAGCTGCCATCGTAGAATTCGGTCGCCTTTTACTCGGCCAGAGGACGTGTTTAGGATAAACCCGGCCACACCGAATAAGAGTGCAATAATTCCTGCTGTCATAAAATCTCCTTACCGCGCAAAGTACACAAGTATCATAATCATCGCTATGATTCCGAGAACTGCTGCGACTAGTTCTTCTTCTTCTGTTGACGCATTAACAATAAGCCAATCCATTGTCACAGTTATAACGAAGAGCGAGACCCAGAAGATCATCCGACCACCCCGAGCATCATCAGGATCATCAACCCCGTGCAGACAATCAGTGCATACACGGAGAGTCCGAGATTCAGCGCGTCAGCCCGAGCTTCCGGGTTCCTGCGGGCTTCTTTGATCTTCCCCCATACCTTCTTTGCGTCCATAACGGACAGGATAAAGAACGGGATGATAAACGAGAGCCAGTAAAGTCGCATTTTGGTTACTCCTTTTCGTTAGAATAAGTGTATTTTCGCCGGAACATCTTCAGAGGGCGCTCATCTTTTCCGATGACTTCTGCTTCATCATCTGGTTCGTATTGCAACAAATCAGCCGATGTGTAGCTGTATACACCCTTTTCGTTTACGAATTCCGGCTTTGTTACCCAGACTGTGCCGTAGTAAGGGTCGGCGATTGCTACATATGTAAAGTCGTCTCGCACAAAAACGTCGCCAGTCCTGAGATCACGCATTTTCTTTGTCTGTGGAAAGTCCATCTTGAATTACCTCTTTTTAGATTGCTGACAAACTACTTCGTTATGTTTTGCTATCACGTTTATATCTACGCCTACTACTTCAACTTCTTCTTCCGGAACGACTAAAATGAAGTCGAAATCGCCATCAAAAATCATTTTTTCTTTCATAATTTTTGGTATTGTCACGATCATTGTGCAGCAAGATAGGTCCACAAAATATGAAGGTCCACTTAACGCTGCATAAATAACCCCGTCTTTCTCAAAAATATCGCCAGTTCTGAGATTGTTCATTTTTTCTCGATATGGAAAACTCATTTTTGCTCTTTCTCCTTCATTCTTCCTTTTGCTTGTGGATTAACCGCGAGCATTAAGCCAGCTTTTATTTTGTTCTCCTTCGCTATTACTTTTTAACTCTGCTAAGCTGCAAAAATCAAATTCCTTGGAGAGGAATAACCCATACGGATTAAGACAATCTTTAACGCCTTCCTCTCCTACTCCGTAGAATTTGCAGTCTCGGCAGTAAATGATTTGTCTCTCACCAGTCTGCATTGATAACCACCTTATGACCTCTCAGCAGAGCAACAGCCACGAGCTTTTCGATGTCGTTGTTCAGCCAAATCTTCTTAACAGAATACTCGGCAAGCTCACGAGCCTGTTCGTCCGTGAGTGCCATGTCTTTGCCGTACCAGTCGCTATCGCCGTATCCATTATAATAATTGACTGACCTCAAAAAATCGTACCAGTTAGGCCCTCCGACACTGACCTCATTGACATCCTTTGTTGTGACGAGCTTGCCGCAGTCTGGACAGCGAAATTCTTGGACTTCCTTAATCGTAACGTCGAGACCCATCGTCGTTTCCTCCTCCATAAAGTCGTATGCCGCAGTACGGGCAATACCGGTAAGTGTTGATTACATGGTTGTCCAGATTGCGCTTGTAATGACATCGAGGACAGATGTGATCCATCCAGCCATTGTCTGCAAGCTCGACAATCCAGCGGTTGGGTGAATCGTCATTCCGTTCTTCTGGTGTTTTCCAGTCTTCGATGTGTTGCCCCCACATAGGATTTCCCTCCCAAATATCGATGAAGCTGTCGTACATTACCAATCTTCCTCGGAATCGTATGACGGATTGAACGGGCAGTTACCGCAGCGAGACTGAAGTTCGCCGTTTTCGTCTTCGTAAACATCGTCACCGTATCCGGTACATTCGTAGCAGTAGTCGTTATCGTCCCACATGCTTACATCTCCTGTTCCATAGCTTTCGAGCTCCTCTGGGTGTTTTTCTGGCTTCGCAGGTCCTAGCTAACGATCTATGACATTTGAAACACCAAGCAACAACCAGATCTTTGTTGTCTCCTACTGCTATAAACTTAGGTTCAGAACCGCAAAATGGACACGGTCTGAGTTTGGTTTCTTCTCTTGTCCAGTTTGCCCACATATTTATCTCTTCCTCCATATAGCCGCGACTGGCCTGCCGCACTCAGGGCACAGAACGAATGATTTCCGACCGTTGTCTGTGCCCTCGTAATGGATATCGTCCGTCGTGTACTCGAACACACATTCGCACCCGACGCATCTATGTCTTCGTGCACCGAATTTTCCGTGAGTGATCACTTTCACAGCTCGATCCCCTCAACTTCAGCGCGGATTTCAAGGTCGTGCAGATATTCGCCCATGTGGCGCTTCTGCTGACGGAGCAGGTCAAGAGAACAATTAGGAGTGAAGTCAAGCGTTCCGGCCTCGTACTTCGTCACCATGCGGTGCAGCTTCTCGTAGCGGGTCTTTAGGTCGTGATATTCGGCCTGCATACGTTCCTGCCAGCAGGGCTCAACAGCGACAGCTTCACATCCCTGCGAGCCATCAGCATCTTCTGTTTCAGATAACTCGTATTCTTTCTCGAAACGATCTCTACTCCAGCAGCAAACTGCTCCGACGGAGTTTTTAACAATATAATCTCCGGGGTGAGCATAAGTGCTGCCGCCGCCGCGGTAAGTGAGAATTAAACACTCATCACCCTGATATTCAGCTGCGCAGTAACAAGAGGCTGATTTGCACAAATCTTTGATTGCCATAAAGCTACGAAGTCCAGCAGTCCACTGAATGGCTTCGACAAATTCTGGTTTCTTTTGATATTTCATATTTTGCGTTCCCTTTCTTTCGTTAATAATTTATCTGTATTCCTGACTGGTAGCAGTAGAGACAACGATTCTTTGGCCGCAATCTGGGCAACAAACAAAGCCTTGTCCCCATTTAGATCCGTCTTCGTGTTCTACAAGCCAATCAAATTCTTCGTCTTCAATTACATATTCGAAAAGGCATCCACATTTTATACATTCCTCTTTGTAAACTACCGGCTCTGGCGGTTTTGGCGGCTTACGAAACCCGTGTTTAATAATTTTCAATTTTCTCGATCCTCCGGCTTTTCAAAAATTCATTTCGAACACACGAATGATGCGAAGAAGTCGTTCATCCAGATAGGATTCAGCTTTTTCTCGTAATTCTTGTGGTACACCATAGTATGCTTCGGCCACACCGCCTGTAATTGCGGCAATCGTATCGCTGTCGCCACCGATTGAAATCGCGTTGCGGATAGCATCCTCAAAGCTGGTCGATTCAAAAAACGCTTCGAGCGCCTGCGGAACAGTATCCCAGCACGTCAGAGAATACGAATACGCTGGTCGAATGTCATCCAGAGTGAAGTCCATTGGGTAAAAATAGTCGTTGATGTGGTTCTTGATCTGTTCTTTCGGCTGCCCGATTCGCGCATAATACGTTGCCACAGCCACCGCGCTGGCACCAACGAGCGCGTGTATATTGTTGTGTGTTACGCCGGTAATCGTATCCGCGAGTGTTATCGCCTGTTCACGACTTTCAGCAACAAAGCCGACAGGAGAAATTCGACTTGCAGCTCCATTTCCATAGCTGTTGGTCGGCTCATTAGATTTGCTATTAACCCAATCTTCAAAGCGTGTGCCGTAGTCTGCGTTAGGGTACTTCTTTGCAATGCCGCGCATCCACACTCTTGCGCTCTTCTGTAATTGTGAATAACTTGGTCGGCCGCCATCTAACAATGCACCCGCGACAGCGACTGTCAGAACCGTATCATCAGTGAAGTGGCAGTCGTCTGTAAACAGCTCGAAGTCTTTGGTTTTAATGTTGTCGTACTCGAATCGCGAGCCGACGATATCGCCGATAATTGCTCCGATCATGTTCTCACCTCAAACAATGGGTTTATTATGGAGCTGACACTCAGACTCGAACTGAGGACCGTCTGATTACAAATCAGATGCGCTACCAATTGCGCCATGCCAGCATATTTGCCCGCGAAACGCGGGCGGTGTTTATCGAATGTCGAAATGACCAAAGCCGCGGACTTCCTTTTGAGCCGCGAGGTTTGCTTCGTACAACCCTCTGAAGAAGTGCTTTACGTTCTGCTTTACACCCACTTAGATCACCTCCATTCAATTTTAGAATGCGAGTTTCGCCGGCCGAGAGTTGGTCGGACTTTCGGACGCGGCGATTCTCTATCCCCTTCACTATTCCGATAGGACATCATTTGACCGATGGCTGTCGTACCGGCGCGGTACCATTAAGCACGTTGCCTAATCAGACCGTGCCCCGTCTTTCTTCACTTTCAGCTGGCGGGATAACCAGTTGAAGTTGCTTTTGCTGGCGTGCCCGACACTTTGCAACCAGTAACTCGGGAACAGAAGGCGTTCAACTCCCGTTCCCTATAAACGCTCCCGTTTTCAATCTTAGACACTTTAATGCTTTGCTCTTCTCCATCTCCTTGAACGCTTAAGGTGATGTCTTGTGCGAGCAACACAGAGGATTGTTGTTGTTCACGCGGATTTGCAATCACCCGCGCCGTCCGAGGCTTTCTCGAACTGCTTCGTCTTATCAGGCTATCCTCTTATTCCTTACGCCCTTGGGATACCCTGTTGATCTATTCACGAAGTTCTGCTCATTTCGGACGCCTTATTTTTGCTGAATGCTTGCGCCTTACACCATCATTCTGGTCGAGCATTGGGCGTTGGGCTTGTCACCCTAAAGTATCGGTTTAACCAAAACACCGGAAAGGTTGTGCCACTCCTCTTTTCTGAATCGACAGGAAAGGTCAGCCGATTCTCCCTCGCCGGAATCGAACCGGCCGAGCATCGTGCCGCGGATTGCGCTCGCCGTACATGGAGGGAGATATTATGCCTCGAAAAAGCTGAGGATGGACTCATTCGTAATCTCTGTGCCGTAGCCCTTTGCATAAGCACAGATCCACGGGTTTTGATGCTGAGTGATTTCGACAAGCTGTGACGAGCTGAATGGCAGACATTCAAAGACGATACCATCGATAAGTTCTTTGACTCCCCTAGCCAATATCGGATTTGCGACTGCGGATACTGGAATATGAGCAGAACCGAAAATACAAAATTTGCGATATACACCCGGAACTACTGGCCCAAAATCCCAAGCGACGATTTTCTCTCGGAAACATGGTTTCCGATGGCAAATAAGAAACTCAGCTTGAACGAAGTACAGTAGCTTCTGTAATTTCAGATTGCTGACAGTATGTCCTTCGTCGGAGCAGCGCCGAATAATGTAGTCTGAAATTGTCAATGCATCAAACAAAGAATCACAGCCTCTCAACAATAGTTGTCGCGCTTAACGGACGTGACGTGAGATAACACCGTTGACCAATCGCCTTTGGTCAGAGAACAGAACCATCTACACCTGTGGCGGAGCAGGAGAATTTCGAAATCTCACACCTTTGCGGGCTACTGGTAGTTTTCAAGACTACTGCCTTGCCTTTAGGCTTACTGCTCCATGTGGCTTCTCGGTGAAGAATCGAACTTCAAGCCGCTCGTACGAATTGCGGCCGCAACCTTGCTCCGAGAAATGTAGCGGGACGTCTTTTTATTTTTAGTGATAGTCCGAGGACATCCCGCAGGCACAGACTGTTCACCGCAGATGCTTGCAAGCCTTGTTGATCTGCGGCGCAATTTTTAGGTCTTGCAGGACTTGAACCTGTAGCTCCACCGCTTTCGCGGGGCGTGTTCCCTGTTACACCATTCGACCATGAAAGTGCGGTTTAAGGATTACCGCAAACCTGTAGCTTAGAAGCCTTCCAGGGGCAACTGCTTTTTGAAATACGGCATGGGCGTAATCTTGTGAAGGTTCTTATAATGCAGATTGCAAATCTTCTTGTCGATCTCTCGATCACCACAGCTGCCATCTACGATATGCTTCTCCAACTGAGCGTAAGTAAAACCGAGATTTGACTCGTCAGACTTTCCGCAAAGTCCGTCAGATGGAGTCTTGTCCACCAGATCGGCAGGGATCGGCAGCTCGTGACCGACTGCTACGACCTCGCTGACAAACAAGCCGGACAGTGGACTGAAATCACCGGCGCTGTCACCGTACTTGGTGGAGTAACCAACGTAGTCTTCGGAATAATTGCAGGTGTTAGCTACGCGGCCACCGTGCTCTAAAGACTGCGCTACCATGTATAGAACCGCCATTCGAAGTCTAGGTGCCAGATTTACCTCCGCCTGCTTGCTGATAGGCAGTTCGTGCGAACCTTCGCTGAGCATCATAGAATAAGCGCCGCCGACATTGATTTCGACACTTTTGATCCCGAGAGCATCAACCACCCGGTGCGAATCTTCGATGTCTGACTGCTCGTCATTCGGCATCAGCACACCGATAACACGGTCTTTGCCGAGTGCCTCAGCACAGAGAGCTGCAACAACGCTGCTGTCCTTCCCTCCAGAGATGCCAACAACGGCGTAACAGTCTTTGCCGTTATCTTCGAAGTAGTTCATAATCCACTGGACAATATGATTTTTCAGTGTCTTTGCGTTTCCCATTAGAATTTACCTCCGTGCAATCTGTCGCGCACCTCTGCCAGCGTGTATTCATTGACCATATTACCGTGGATGAATACAGGTGCCATCTCATTATCAAGGTCGTATGTTTCCTTAAAGGTGTGTCCGTCCTCGTAAGAATACTCGCCGTCGTTCTCCCGCACGATACAGCATCCGCGCTGGGACTTCTTGAAATGGCCGGTGTCCGTCTTTGGATTTTTGAAAATCATAATCGGCTTACCGTTCTCATCCTCTGCGTAGGTTGCCTTGACCGCGATGCCGAACGTGTCTCTCGTATACGGGTTATACTGGACATTGCCATTTTCGTCAATCGTCTCCAGACATTCCATGGAGAAGGAGCCGACACCCAAAGCCACGTTGTTAATTGCGAACCCATTCTCTTTCAGGATTGAGTAAATCTTTTCGCAACGCTGCGGCGTAATGCTGTCTCCGTACAGCGCCTTGATATGCGGATTCAGAACTTTGAATCCCTTGCTGTTTCTCGTGCCGCCAAAAATATTCCAGAGATGAAATACTGTCTGGGTGACAACCTCGACCGGATCACCGCTGTCACCGCGAATAGAAAGAGTTCCATTGTGTTCAAGGATTTCGTTCTTGAGCTGCGGCAACAGCTTATCAACTAAATTCCAATAGTCGTAGCTGTCAGACACAACGGAGAAACTGCTATGCGGATAAATCTCGGTGAGCAGTCGGCGCAGATGTGTAATCTCATCACCGTCAACTGCGGCATTGGAGCACATTACGCTGTGTTCGGTCGAAATACCACCATATCCAACCGGTTCCTGATCGCAGCTGCAGTTATAATTTCGTTCCAACCAAAGAATAGCCGGGACAGTCGCTGTATTGAGAAAACTCAACAGAAACGCTGCCGAGCTCTTTGTTGCGCTCTCGACGCTCTCCTGTCCTCTCATCGAGAAATCACCGAGAAGTCGGGCGCGGTCAACATCGTCGTCGCAGGTCAGGTCTGCGTACTTGTTGACGATCTGGCGATACCGATAGCCAACCTCCGCAGAAACCTGCGTGTGCCACATTGTACAGGACAGCATGGTTTCAATGCTGTTTACCAACCAGACAAAAGATGGCAACGTATTGGTAATCTCGATCTGCGGCACATGAATGTTAGTCCGTGTTCCTTCCGGAACTGCCTTGATTATCAGAGGCAGAAAGCCGAGATTATGCAGCTTCAGCAGCCGCTCTTTGCCCACGCCGGAAGTTCCGATTGTTGCGCCAAGCACACGCTTGTACTCCGGGAGGATTTCCTTTTCGAAATCTCGCTCGAAAAAATATTTGTTAAAGCCGTCAATCAGGTATTCCTTGATGAACGCTTGCAAGCCGAACATCGTTACCTTATCTGTGTCTGCCAGACGAGACATTCGCGGCGTATAATAGCTGACCATACGGGTCAGTCCCTTCGGATACTGTTCGGCGTGGCAGGTCTTGTAGAAGTCCAAGCACAGCAGCGGATTGTAGTCAATCATTGTTTCGTCTCCTTATCAGAACAGAACCGTAATCATTTCGTGGTTGCCGCGATAAATGCTTCCGGTGGTGTAAACGTGCTTAATCAGGCCGTCAGTCAGAATTGTGCCCTTTTTGATGGTGTTTTCGCAATGGGTGATATAAAGGAAAATATCCTTCGCCCCGGCTTCTCTGAGTGCTCTGGCTGTATGAGTGAACGTACCGCCGCGAGAGCAGATGTCATCTACAATCAGAACGTTGCGTCCTTCGACAAGTTCCGGGTTGGTCAGCTCCAACCTCTCGATATTCCCCGTGCGCCAGTCGCGGTGTTTGATACAGAAAACGTGCTCGCGCTTCAGAAGCTCAGTGTAACGTTTTGCAGCTCCTTCATCAGGGTAACAGAGCAGCAAATCCTCTCCGCATGTCATACAATTCGCGATTGCTTGCATGATATAACATCTAGCATCGAGAACCTCAACGTTATTGAGCAATGCTGGGGCTACATTAGAATGTGGATCACGAACAACCACAAAATCAAAAGACAGACTATTGATAAACTCTGCAAAGTATTTTAATGTGAAAACTTCGTCAGAGCTTTTAACACGATCCATTCTCGCGTTGGGAATATACGGAAGCTGAAGTATAATCTCAGCACGAGAGTCATAGCTTCGGATACGATGAACCAGATACCACAGCAAAATGCACTCATGATCACCATCATACTTCCACTGGATGATAAACTCCTCTTCTTCCAAGCTTGGATCGTAACGAAACGAAGTCGTTCCGTCTGGAAAACAGGTAAAATCAATCGGGTCCCCATTTACGGAAATCATACGGTTTCCTCCTCGTTTTCGATGTTAATCTGGCACATTTTCATGGCTGCCAGCGCATTCTTATGGTTTTCAGGCGTTGTTCCGGCACAGCAGGACGCATCTACTGTGATCTTTACCTCTGGGAGATATGCTTTGATAAGCAAAGCGTTGGAAATAACGCAAATGTCTGTGCAAAGGCCAACCAAAATAATTTCATCCAGATTGTCGATCCAAACCAAATCCAGTGCGTCACCAAGATCAACAGAACCGAACGTTTCTTTCTCGAATACGAGAGTTTCCCCTCGTTTGTCTAATTCATTCTGAACAGTCTGCTCGATCTCCCAACCGTGCGTTTCCACAAGGCAGTGAGGAATCGAGAGCAATTTCCCCTCTTGTGTATCGAGATAATCCGCGTAATGTGTGTCCTTTGTTACGCAAATAATATCGTCATCACCGACAGCTTTGATTTTTTCGACTACCTTTGAAACAATAGCTTTTGCTTCCGGCGTACCGAGAGCGCCGTCGATGAAGTCATTCTGCATATCCACTACTACTAAAACTTTCATTTGTTCTCCTTTCGTTTCCCATCGATCAATTGTCTTTGAATAGACCATATGCAATGGCCATTCCGACAACAAGAGGCCATAAAAGCCCTGCGACAACCATGAGTACATCGAATTCATCAGGATCGAAGCCTTCGCTCTTCGGGGTTTTGAGAAAAGGCATAATTTGCTCCGCTGACAATGATACAAATCAGAAAGTACAGAAGAAGTATCACGCAATCCCCTCCAGTGCTTTCGCGATTGGATCATATCTCTTACTGTTTAGCGTTTCCATCAGGCATTCATACGGGTCGAGCTTACCGCTCATCACCATAGAAGCTATATTCTGGCTGAAGCCGCTGACCAGAGCAACACCGAGATCGTTTTCCTTAACCGGAATGGTGCCGGTGCGACTGTTGACATTCCAGAACACGAGACGCGGCAGTTTATAACCGGCTGCTTCATATTTCTGACGAATCACGTTAAACAGACGGGAATCCGGCCGCTTGCGGCTCCAGTAATCTAATTGACTGCCGCAAGTTGCACAGGTGTCGAACTCCATATCTGAGATGATGAGAACGTTTTGCGGCATGTCTTCCTGCCTCATTCGATTGTTGACCGCTGTGGTCAAAATCAGGTTGAAAACAGCTTCGATGTTGGTGTTCGCCATCTCGTTATACTGCTTGGCAATCAACAGCTTCTCACGAAGGTTCTTTGCTTTGGAGAAATCGACCAGTCGAGGACGATTGGAAAACGTGATGTACTTATCCTTAAACTGACCTGATAAATGCTCCGCAAAGTAAATCGCAAGTGCATTTGCTACGTCCAGTGCAGTTACGCTACTGTGCGGATCTACGTTGCAGGTCATACTGCCGCTGCCGTCCGCTACGACAATGGTGTTCCCGTTACCGTTTACCGTGTCAGGCAGAGCCTTCCAAAGCTGCTCGAGCGTTTCGTTATACTCGGTGATTGCATTCCATCCAGAGTTGCCGTACTTATGGACAATCTCGTGCGGGAAGAGCGTGCCTGCGTTAATCTTGGTTTCGCCCTTGGCGAGGCTTTCCAGATAAGCACGACGGCGATCTTCGTCATTCCGGAGAAATGCCTTGTTGTAGATCAGGTTTGCGCGAGACGGAACTGCTTCATACTTGATCTCGTCCCACTGTTTGGCGGACATCTTCTTCTCGACTACATCGAGATAACTGCGTAGCTTGGAAAGAGTCTGGCGGTAATACTTCTGAGTGAAGTTCAGTCGATTACAAATAATCTTTGCATATCGACGGGAATTGTAAGAAGAAGCGCACGGAGACGGAAGCCATTTTGCTAGCAGTGAGATCGGATTACCTTCTTCATAACGATGGATGTCATAATTGAACTGAAAGTAGATGTAGTCCAAAACTTTTACTTCCAAATCTGTATCCAACAGGCACAGCAGGTCATCGTAGCGGCCGTATTCTGCAATCAACTCGATTACTGGCCGGACGTATTCCGGCAGATTGTCCGCCAGATACTTCATTACGGTGCGGAACAATCGGCGCTCGCCAAGTCCGCCGCGAACATCTCGAGCAAAGAACAGCCACTTCATCGCGGCCATTTTGTCCTCAAAGAATGCCTTGACGAACTTACTCACGATCTCAGCTTCGCTTGCGCTGCGGAGCGAGGCTACGGAGAAATTCAGGTCGAGCAGTGCTTTACCGGTCGTTCTGTAACCGACAGCGCCGTTTTCGGTGACGCTGACGTTGTAATCTTCGTTCAGCGTGTTAGTCATTGCGGTTGTAAAATCCATTTTGTTTTCCTCCTTGTTTTGATTCCACAGAGCGCTTTAGAATTCTTAATTATCAGTTAAGTTCTTGGAAAGTTGCTGTACGCGCCCTTTGGAGGGATGCGGGACACAAAGGTATTTTGATTAAAAGTCAAAGCCTGTAAGTTTGCTGTGAGTGTCCCTGTGGTACGGCGGGCTGGAGTCGACCCAGCCTATGTCCTCTTGAATGTTTCAAAGTTGCTGTCAGTGAACTTGTCAGCTCGCATTTTCATGTGGGGATGCATTGCCGCTCTGCCACCGCCGTATATTGTTGGTGCGACTGGAGAGGGTCGAACTCTCACGGGAATCTCCCAGCGGAACTTAAATCCGCTGCGTCTGCCAATTCCGCCACAATCGCATTTGGTGTTGCCGCTGGGGATCGAACCCAGAGAAAAGCGTGTTTGAGACGCTCGCGTATGCCAATTCCGCCACGGCAACATATGGAGCAGGTAATGGTAATCGAAACCACATCTTCAGATTGGAAATCTGACATCTTAACCGTTAGACGATACCTGCATATCTCCCGCGGTGACGAGTCGCGGGAGGTTCGCTTGCCGTGCCAAGCGGTGTGTGTGAGTGGAGTTTGCTCACGGACATATAATTTCCTCCGCACGGTGAGGATTGGTCGAGGTGACAGGATTCGAACCTGCGGCATCTCGCTCCCAAAGCGAGTGCTCTACCAAGCTGAGCCACACCTCGTTATTGCCCGGAGGCCGGACTTGAACCGACGACCTTTGGCGTGATTGGCAAAACGCTCTATCCAGAAGAAAATTGCTGCGCGTGAACCTGTCGGTTCACGGAAAACACTGAGCTACTCCGGGCATATTCAGTTGGCGGATTTTGAGGAACCGCGGAGTCGAACCGCGAGAAACTTTTTTGCAGAAAGTTTTTTGTATATATTTGCTGTTCGTGCGCCCGCCCGTCGCACCATAATTCTGTCACCGAACGCTCCTCATATATCGCCGGTCTTTCCCGGCTGTCAGCGGTCTTTTCCGCCGTCGCCGCGTCGCCATCGTTTTTTTGTCTACATATACTACTATACAAAAAATCGATTTTTGGGACGCGAAATCTAAAAATTTTTCAAAAAATTTTTTACTTGGTATCTGTTACCACGGTGCCGCCCTGAACGGTGACCCAACCGTGCTTCTCGCGGGCTTCCATTTCCATTTTCTTGAGCAGCTTATCGGTCAGAGAAGCAGAAATCGTCGAGTTTGCCTTTGCTTCTGCCTCTGCTGCAATCTGCTTGGCCTGCGCGTCAGCCTGCGCTTCCAGAATCTTCGTCTGGTTCTGCACCTTGATGGTTTCCTGCTCAGCCTCAGCCTGCTGCTTCTTCTGCATTGCCGTCACGCGGTCATTGATCGTCTGCTGCAGCTGCTCATCGGGATGTACGTCGATGATAGAGGCGTCGATCACATCGATACCAAACTCGTCACCGAGCTTCTCGGAAAGAGCCTCCGTCAGCTGGGTGTTGATCTTCGCACGGTCACCGGAATAGATATCCATCATGGTGTAATCGGTCGTGACCTCGGAAATCTTGGACTTGAGAATCGTACGGACACGGTTGTTCACGATGTCCTCGCCGTCCATACCGCGGAACTTCTTATAGGTGTCAACAACCTCGTCCTGCTTAAAGCGGTAGGACATCTGGAAACTGATATTGATGTTGGCGTTATCTGCCGTTGCTACGTTAAAGGAATCGTCGCCCTCGCTGCCGTCGCGGGAATCCTTGGTCAGAACGAGCTGCTCATTGCCGACGGTGAACTTCTTGACCTTCTTGGTCGGACTTACGACATGGAAGCCCTGTGTTAGAACTTCGTCCTGTACGCCGCCGTTCATACTGTAAACAACACCGACGTAGCCGGTCGGAATTCGTTCTGTACACGCGACAGCTCCGATACCGCCAAAAATCAACGCGGCCGCCAGAACAACGCCGCCTACTGCACCTTTACTCATGTTTATTTTCTCCTTCGTTTTTGTTTTCTTCGTCCTCATCGGACATTTCCTTTATCGCATCGCCGAAGATGCTTGTCAGGACGCTGCCGAGCCTCTTAAACATAAAAGCGCAGCAGGCCCAGATAAAGACCCCGGCAATGATACAAAGCGCATAGAATACTGGATTCAAGTTGTTTTTCTCCTTATTTATTACCTTTTTTCTCTCTATCCTCTCTACCTGTTTCAGCGTCCCAATTCTCATCCACCCACTTGCTGAACTCTGCTGTACCAGCGATTACACATCTCTCACCTACATCAACTTTGATATAAGCAGCGTCAAGTTTTTCAAGCAGGTCAATCAGCTTCTTAGGATCAATCATTTTTTTCGCTCCTTTAGATTTACACTTTAGTTCTTCAAGACTGGTGCCCAGTTTTGCGAAAAATGCATCATCGTCCAAGATAGTCAGATATTCGTCCAGGCGATTAAGCGTATCTTCAAAATTCGTTGTTTGCTAAATCCATTGTCCGCCTCTCCTCAATTTTTACACGGAGAACAAAATAATCTATCAATCCAAGATACTTTTCCGTCGCCATAAGTAGCGCATTTCTTCGACTGACAAGTTCCGTTCTCTTTGTGATAATAAATGCAGTCTTTGCACGGATTCCGCATTATTCTGCGCCTCCGTCCATCTTCGCGCCGCATTTAGGACAGATAGGGTAAATACCCTTTTTGTTCCATTGATATTCTCTGTGCATTGCTTCCCCGGCACACTCTGAACAGTCACAACAATAATCACTGTTTTTCCAGTGCGGTCGAATCCACTTTCCATGCACCACCGGCACAACGTCGGCGGCAGGCGGCGAGGCAACAATCTCCATTGCCATGGCACCGTCGGAACCGTCCACCCATTTTGCCGCCATCACCGCTCTTATGGCAGTATCCCGCTTAATGTATCCACCCATTTTCGCACCCCTTTCCCAAATGAGTTGCACTTTTCTGCTTCTCAAAGTAAAACTCAATCGGCTTTTCATTCTCGATCACATTCCCGTAAACTACGCCAACCTTATAGATGTAATTTTCGCGCAGCTTTCTCGGAATTTCCGCGATGTAGCGCCGGAATGTTTCCAGCGTATGGGCTCGCTTGTAATGATTGCACATTCGACAAGACGGCATGAGATTCGAAATATCATCTGTCCCCGCATCTTCAATTCCCCATGCCCTCAGTGGGAGAAAATGATCTACTTGCATATCTTTGTATGCAATCTCTCTGCCACAATAAGCACAGTGCCCGTCGTATTTGCGGTATACTTCTTCGCGGATTTTCTTACTTATCGCCATCGTTTTTCTCCTCCGGCAGATCCGGCATCGGCATCCAATGGGTTACTTCGCAATCTACCGGACAGTTGTAAACATCGTCCGGCGTGAAGCATCTGCTTTCCCACCAGCACTCCGGAATGATGTAATCGTCACGCTCTTCGTCATAACGGCCATACTCACAGATATCGTTCCAGTTCCAATTGCTGTCTCCTACGAATAACGTCCCGTCTTCATGAATTGCTGTTGCAATAAATCGCCTGCCATTTCTATTGCAGACAATCATCACTTCGGTTTCGGGTTTTGGCAGGCGTTCGGTTATCGGAATCCACCGCACCACCGGCACAACATCGGCAGTGGGAACGTCACGTACAGCCCATTCCGGATTAAGCCCCTTTAGATACGCTTCTCCGGCGGCATCTTCCGCCGCTTCACGCTCAATATACTCGCTCATTCATTTTCCTCCCATTCCTCTGTTTTACTCGCCAAATCTCCGTTTCGTAACTGCGATTGGAAACTCTTCGATTTCACTTGCCCAAAGGGTTTCGCCACCGAGTTCATTCCAAATCAGCGGAAAACCTCCGACTCCATCGAACAGGCTTGCCATCGTTGCCGGCCGACCGAACTGTTTATACAGTCTGCTAAGTACCCATCGCCAGGGCGGCAGTGCGATGGAATTTCCCATCGCTTTGTATCGTCCCGTGTTTGCGCTCTCCTTATGTCCCTTCCCGTTTGAGCCTGTCCATTCTCCGATGTCAGTCCAGTTATCCGGAAATCCCTGCAGCCTTTCGCATTCAAGTGGCGTCAGCCGTCGAATGAATTTATCCCTGCCGGGCTTTACTTCCATCACCGCCATTGGGTCATGCATGCAGTTCAGTGTCTGACACACATCCGGCGTGAGATGTGTCGCAATGTGTGCCTGTCCATTTCCTACACAAACCGGCCGGAACAAAAGCGGGATTTGGTTTCCGCCTGTTCCCATGCGGGCTTGGAGTGTCGGCACATGCTGACCGCATTCTCTGATGACATCACAGGCGTGAGTCATATCAAGGATTATGCAGTCCTCGACTGGATCTCCAACGCTAGCCGCAGATACTCCGGAAGCTCCTTCTTGTTTCGTTCTGCTCTCTTCAGAATTCCCTGACACGCCTTCGCGCTCAAAAAGTACCTCGGGAGCGGATTCTCCTCCAAAATCTGCGACAAGTGCGATTCTACGGCGACTCTGGGGGACTCCCCAAAACTGTGCATTGAGTACGCGCCAAGCGATACTCCATCCGTCTCCCATGACGCATCCGGCAGTTCTCCATTTGCCCTTCGGAGGTTCAGGAATAACGGCATTGGGTTCGACGACCCTCGCGATTTCTTCGAGGACTCGGCGGAAATCTTCTCCTTTGTGGCTACTAAAAGCTCCGACGACGTTTTCCCATACCATGTATCGAGGACTTGCTGTCCCTGAAGCTGCTTCACTGTGTTCCCTCATTTCTCTTACAAGTCGTGTCTGTTCGAAGAAAAGAACTGATCGTTTCCCCTTAAATCCCGCTTTAGATCCTGCGATACTAACATCTTGGCAAGGACTGCCGCCGATGACGCAATCAACGACCGGAACTTCGCGGCCGTTTATCTTTGTGATATCTCCCAGATGTTTCGTAAACTCGTTCTCCTCTCAAACTTGACTTTGGTTGTACAATTCCTTTGCCCTTGCCTGAACCATATCCCAGATTTTACAGTCTTGGATGTTTGTGTTCAGGTATTTTTCTATCCGCTCAGGTTCCAGTTCATGTTGGTGAGCGGCCATAAATGTTCCATGAATACGGCCGGTCGGTTTATTACAGTAACTCCATTCGTCGAATTTTCCGCTGTAACGAAAATCCAAGATATTCAGCGTGTCTCCGACGATTGAAATCGTTACCTTTGGGCTTAGACTGAAGTTGGCACACAAGATACGGTCTTCAAAGGTTTCTGCATTACCGTATTGGAATGTCCACTTCTGCGATTGCCCGCCGCCGACCATATCATGACCCTTGCAGTTCGGTTCGTTTCCATTCCACATATTCTGAGTGAAATTCGGAAACGATGGGAAAATCTCGCCGCTCATACACCGTAGCCCCAAACGTAGAGGAACATCGGAATGAGCATCACTGCGCCGAAGAGCATCCCTGCGGCGATATCGCCCAGTCGGTTTAACGTTTGTCTTCTCATGATTAACCTCCGAATCTGTTATTACGGAACTCAATGCTGAACTCGAGCCGCTTTACTTGCTGTTCGAGCTGATTCCATTCCTCTTCATAGCGAACCATTCTCAACTTGATTGGCCGCGGCTGACGAGAGGCATCCTCACAGAGCCCCATAAACTGCATCATCAGGAATTCTTTCGGCGCGGCTGTCTGCTGACGGCTGACCAACGCATTCCCGATGTACTGCTCAATGATGACGCTGTAGGTTTCTCCGAGATCAAAAAACATGGGTTAATCCTCGGCAGGACGGTTCAGCCAATCGACGCAATCAGCAACCAAATCCTTTCTTTCTGCGGTGGCGTAAGCGAAAATGTGATCAACAGCATCGCTGCACTCGTTTGTTAAGAACTCTGCCATCTCCCGAGCCGTCATCCTGCGGATACGGTCGATGTTGCGCTCCGGCAGGCTGCGGACGACTTTGATTTCATCCCAGCCCTCATCAATTCTCGGCTCACACAGCTCCAGATTCATGCGCTTGATGACTTCTTCCGGAACCGGTGTGCCGCGGTCGGTATTCTGGGACAGCGCCTGTTCCAATGGGATTGCAAAATAAATGCAAACCTTGCGGCCGGCCAATCTCTTAATCTCATCCAGAAGATCGGCGCGGCGCGTATGACGCAGATTCGTTGCATCGTAAACAACATCGTTGCCAGCGGAAAGTGCTTCCTTTGTGCGGTCATGCAGGATATCGAATACCTGTTTGTGCATCTTCTTGTCGCCGCCGTCTGCTCCGATCTCAGCACGGATATCGTCACTGGAGAGTACGGTTGCATTCGGAATCTGGCGGGCGTAGGCGGTTTTGCCGGAACACGGCACGCCGACCATCATGTAGAACGTGGGTTTAGTCTGCATGGTAAATATCCTCCTCAAAGCGTTCGTTAAGTGTCTTTACTGCGGAAATCAGTTCGTTGATCTTGGCGGTTACCTCAATCGGGAACATTTCTGCATTCGGAACAAGCATTCTTTCGAGACTTTTAATGTCAATTCCGTAGACGAGATACGGTTTGTTTTCTTTCTTATGTTCCGCAGCAGACTCCGGGCTGATGATCTTCTCCAGTTCCCTGCACAGCTCGTTGGCTTTCCATGTGTTTGTTCGACCTCTTCGCAGAGTTTTTACACCGCCTTCTGCCGTAAACACAAGATGAGGGACATCCTTCATGTGTCTTGCGTAGACATTCGGTTCATCCATGTATCCGTAGATTTCTCCGTCGCGAATAAGAACTACTTGCCAGTTCGTATTATTGTCTGCCATTTTTATCGCTCCTTCGCTAACTGTTCGTTGATTTTGTTAACTGTTTTGACCAACTCGTCTACCTTCTGCGCGAGCATGCGCTCGGTCGCGCTGAGAAAAACTCCGGCGAGGTTGATCGGCTTGATTTTATTCTTTTCGTCTTCTCTCAGTTTTCTGTTGCCTACCCGAGCGAAATAATCAGAAAGAGAATCTCCTTCGTACACAAGTATCGATCTAAGGGACCCTTCATCCTTTTCTGGTGCCATTATGCTCACTTCGATTGTTTTACGTTCCAATCTTACAAGACCGGCATAATCGCTGCTGTCATAAAACCTGACAATATAACCAACGCTGCCATCGGCTAATTCGACGTATTCACCTACATGCAAATCCATTCTTACCGTCATCCTCCTAACCTCTCGTTTATTTGGTTGACTGCTTCCACTAACTCATTAAGTTTATCTTGAATTACAGGCAGCGGTGTAGTCGTTGAATACGGATCAAGCGCCACTGCCTCGATTTTGTCTCCACGAAACTTATGACAGCCTATCTGTGTAAAGATTGATGCTGGCGATTCAAGCCTTGGGATGTTTACAATTTTGATTTTGCCTTTGTCAGACGCCGGAGTGAGAATTTTGATGACAAACTGAGTTATAAGAGAATTATTGTCTACTACTGCAATGTAGCCGGTTTGTCCAGTCGCTAATTCGACGTACTCGCCTTTGTGAAAGTCCACTTTAGTTAGCCCCCTTTGTTTTCTCGCCGATGACAGCATCGGTATACGCAAAACCTTTGATTCTCACTTCGCATGGATAGCACCGAACCTTCGTTTTGCTGTCCAGAGAAACCACATCGTTGCCAGTTTGCGGCCGTTCTTCATCGAAACACACGCTAATATCGCCATCAAATATCTGTGCAAGCGGCTCCTCTCCTACATAAATGAAAACCGGATCATTGTTTTCGTTGATGATGCCAAATTCAGATTTCATAGTGACTCACCTCAAAAAACACTTACTGCGGTTGCCGCCAACAGGAACAAAGCCAGGGCGACGGCAGCCAGATATACGCTTTTACTCATGGGATCAGCCCTTCCAAATCATTGGCGAACCATCATCGTTGACAAGAAGTGTAAACGTTCCGACATTAGAAGGACCAGAAGATACTGCGTACATCACCCTGTTGGCCGCGTTGTACACGATGGAATATCCGTAGCTGTCGTAAACCATCACAAACTGCGCTTGCAGACTGGTTGAATTTTCAAAGCTCGCCGCCGCAGGCTGCGTTTCGCAAGCCGCCATTGCAATTAAAAGGACGGCTGCGATTACCCCGCCGAGAAAATACTTTATCTTGTGAACTACCATCGTCTGCTTCCTTACTCCACGAGATAAACGTTACGATACTGGATGCCGAGGCGACTTGCTTCGGATTTACTGCCGACGGCAACATCGATAATCGAACCCTTGATGGCCGACCCTGTGTCAGCGCAGTAGAAGATGCCATCGTAACCTTCAATGCGAATCTTGGAACCGAGAGGAATCACTCGCGGATCAACCGCCACCGTGTACCACGGCGTCACCGGTGTTCCGAGAGCGGTAATACTTCCACCTTCATCAGCGGCGCCCGTGTAGAAAGTCAGCTTATAACGTCCAAGAAGCCGACCCTTGGAGTTTTCCTCGGCCTTTTTCTTTTCCTCAGCAACCGCTGCGTTGTACTGCGCGGTCAGGTCGATAACGGTTTCGTTATGCTCATTCCACATCTGCTTGGCGTACCAGATGGTGTAATGATGCTCTTCTGCGCCGAGTGCGCGGGCATTCTCTGCGAGCTGATGCGCTGCATTGCGCTGCTGTAGCGCCTTATCAAGATCCTTCTTGATATCTGCGGAGCTTACTGCCCCGGCGCTTACGGTAAGTACAGTGGTTAAACAGGCGGCTGCGGCCGCCGCTCGTCGAAGTGCGTGCATGTTCATATTCAGTCTCCTTTGTTCTTCAGTTGGTCGATTACGTCTTCTACGATACGGTCATAGCCGACCATATCTCCAGTTGTGTATTGGAATTCGATGCCGTTTTGGTTCAAGGTTTTCAGGATGAGCTCGGAGACACCATCAGCTTCAGCCTCTGTTTGGTTGCGTCCTGCTGGGTTGTATTCCTTCACTCGAGCCAGAAAGTAATTGAGATTGTTGTAGGTGTTCCAAATGTTCAGCGTGTACTGCTTGTACACCTCTCCGTAACATGGGTCATCTTTATTAAGATAAACCAGTCCGAGAAGCAATGGAGAATCTGTGATAACGACATCTACCTGATCAGCACAGCGCCGTAGTCTGTAATGCTGTTTTGCTGTGATGTAGTCCTGTGCGGCGAGAGCGGTTTCGTTTTCCTCCCAAGTTTTGTCTTTCGCAAACTCGGTTATCAGTTCAGCGTTATACCCCAGCATTTTCAATCTTGCGAAAACATACGCCGCACCGGTGGATTTACCGCTTCCGGGGCCGCCGAACAAATTTACGACAAGGGTTGGCATTTTAATCACCTCACATTTTGTCGAGCTCGTTATAAAGCTCGGTTCTTGGGTTGTATGGTACATATTCATAAGTCATTGCTGACTTAATGGCTTGGATTTGTGCCTTGGCTTTGGCTCGTTCCTGCACAAGCTCTGCCAGTTTTTTATAGATTTTGTAGCCGCGATGCGCTGGAAGTTTGGGATTGTTTCCAGCGAAGTGGTACAAGTCAACCATCTTTAGATCACAGTCATGCACCGTAATCGAAAGGTCGTCGATGATCTTTTGCAGAACATTACTCTGGGAAACCGCCGCGTTCACAGTCGGTACAAGCTGCTGTCTGACTTTCTCATCTACTGGCTCGATACGACAGTTTTTGAATTCGCCGCGGGCATTTACTCGGAGAAAATTCTTAGCCGCCGTGTGCGTGAATGCTTTTGCTTTAGCCGGATCGAACACAAATGTCGGTCTTGCTTTACTGTCAATAGCGACATATCGCTTTTTCTTTGAATGGTATAGGACATATTCTTTTTCTAACACTGCTTCACCGACTTTCTTTTTTTGCTCTGGCGGAGGAGCCGGGACTCGAACCCAGACCGACGCAGGGTGTCACCTGCTCAGGGGTTAGAACCCTGCGTGCTGACCGTTACACCACTCCTCTATGTGCTGCTCTCGACCGGAGTTGAACCGGCATCTCCCTGCTCTGCTTTGAGCTACGAGAGCAGATCACCCGCTGACGGGGCGGGCAACCCGATATAAAATTGTTGACGTCTGGGCAACGTCGTGCCCCGCGCGGCTTGGAAACCTTGGTCGGGAGTTCCTCCAATTTGAATTATTTTGTCCTGCGCGGCGGACGTGGTCACCCATCCGAGGTTTGAACTCGGAACTTATCGGTTAAAGGCCGATTACTCTGCCAGTTGAGTTAATGGGTGGTTTGGAGGCGTTGCCGCCTCCCAGCATTGAAAGGAGTTGCCGACTTGCGTCGGTGGTGGAGGACTTGGGATTCGAACCCGTGGTGATCAACCACACAGCATGCCGCTGCTCTGACATCCTTCTCAGTTCGTCCTCCATATTGGTACCGGCGTTCGGATTCGAACCGAAATCATCCAATAATCTGTTGGCAAGACGGGGTATAAGTCCGTTGTTTTACCGTTAAACTACGCCGGCATTTTGCGGCGCATTCCACGCCGCCGTCCGTCTTTCCGGATTGTCGGAGAATTAAAATGAAAAACAATGACCCCGATTGGGGTGGAGCGCCTGACGGGGATCGAACCCGCACTCTCAGCTTGGGAAGCTGATTTGCTGCCATTACAACACAGGCGCATATTTTGCGGGGCTTTCGCCCCGCGAGGTTATGCCGCTGACGAATCATCGATAAAGTCGTGCCACATTCTCAGAGCCTTTACCAGTCGGCGGTCAACCGACCGCTTTGTTATTCCGAGGATTTGACCAATTTCTTCAGAGCGATAGCCGACTTTTCGGTAATCGACTACAACTTTCAGATCACTTGGAAGCCGAGCGAGGAAGTCCAGCAGGTCAATGCAGAGGACGTCATCCGGCGAATTCATCGGGCGGCGATTTCTATCGGAACATTTGATCGCGTTATCCGCAGCTTTATTGTGCTTATTGATGGTTCTGGTGTATGGAACCATCTCCGCCATGATGCAGGAAATTGCATAATGGGAAAATGTACAATCCTTATTCTGGTCGTATGTCACGGCCGCTCGCCACAATCCGCATTTTGTTGCCTGTTCCACATCCTCGTTGTAGAGCAGGGTCGGGTAATATTTGCGGATAACGAAATATCTGATCTTGTCATGCTGCTCAAACAAGAGCAGCGCTTTTTGATATTGGCTTTCATCAATCATCAGCAATCCCTCCGATTCTGGTTTTCTCGCAAGGGACTTGTACTCATTCTTCCTTTTGTGCTGCTATGCAATACTCATTCTTCCTTTTGGTGCCTGTCGGTCATGTGTTTTCCCTTACACTATCTACTATACAAAAAACGCGATTTTGGGACGCGGATTTTGAAAGTTTTTTCGGTTTGTATGATTGCACAACAAAAGGACGGCTAACATTAGCCGTCCTTATCTATATTGCACATATTATTTTAGTTTTTGAAGCCTGTTAAACTCTTGAATCAGCGATAAAAAACGATTTTCATTGGTGACGATTCCGCTCCAATTTCGGCATTGCTCAAAGAACCATGCTTTTTTGCTAAGCTCTCCTATAATCTCACCGGACATTTCCTCATACTGCTCTATTTTGAGGAACAGATAAGATTTCGCCAGAAATTGCGGCACGAGAGAATGCGGCGCTTCAAACTTCTGATAGCGATCCAGTCGGTAAACAAGATTTTGAATGGCCGCTGCGGTGACTGGTCGGGAAGAATTGAGTTGAATTAACCGCCCTTTCTCCAGAGGAACAAATCGGAAAATGAAAGGCTCCACCTCTTTAATCACGCGAGATTTTGTTTTTACCTGCATTCTGTCCTCGTCCATATCGTCCGTCGTTAATTCCGCGATTTCATCAGCGGACAAACCCAAAGCGAACATAGCCAAGGCGAGAGCCTTTTTATTATTCCTACCGGAACGGAATGGGATTGAGGCGAGCACGTTGCTCATCTCTTCAAATGAATCAAAGAACTGTTCTGACCATGCTCCAGCCGGTTGTCCGACTGTCTCATCGATTGTATTCAGCGTGCTTGGAACATTGTGCTCCTGAAGAAATTCCGCATACTTTCGCACGTCATACCGCACGTTACTCGCAGTTTCTGGCCTATCCCAGACAGAGTTTTTCAGAAGCTGATTCCACTCCGTTCCAGAAAACTCTTCAACCGATTTGCCGGTTGCAAACTCTATCGGTTTAGATCGGTCAAATATTCTTTTGATTTTGATGCAGTCTTCGCGCTCTAACGACTGCATATACGCAACTCTCAATGGCTTGTAATCGTTTTTACCGTCCATACTGCAATTCCTCGCATTCATACTGATACGGCTATTATAACACAAATACGAGGAATTTAACAAGGCTATCAGTAGTCTTCGTCTTCTCCAACGCCGACCGTGAAATAATACGGAGACTGTCCTGCTACGCGAAAACTGAGAAAGAAAATGTCCGGTTCGGTTTCTTTTGCAACCGCCCAGAGCAGGTCACCTTCGATGAAGACCTGGCCTGTCATCACGGCTGCTAAGTACACACCGTTTTCCAGTGGCTCGACCGAATCGCAAATCATTTCGATTGCGGCTGTATCGTTTTTATGATGGGAAAGTTCCATCTCGAGGCTGATGAAGTTCCCTTCTTGGAGAAAATGATTCAAACTTCTCCAGTCATCAAAGAAAATTGTGGTCATGACTGCTCCTCCATTTTATCGAACAAGTGTTCGTATTTTTCGATATGTTTATAATACCATTTTTACCTTGTCTATGCAATGGTAAGTTTTTCATGCAAAAGAAAGAAGTCCCAATATAGGGACTTCTCACTTCTGCTTCTTTTTTTTACTTTCGCTTTTCTGCTGCTTCTCTGGCCAGACGTTCTGCCCGGTAAGCGGCGCGGCGCTGACGGATTTCATCGTCAAGTTTTTTACGCTCATCGCTGTTCAAGTAGGCTTCCTGCTTTCGCGCAGCCTCCTCTTCCTTGCGTTTCTTCTCCTTGTCTTCTTTTACGCGAGGATCGATGGATTCGTCAATGGGGTTATACGGTTCAATGTCGTATTCCGGATAATGCCATCCTCTGCCCGTTACGTCATCACGGTGATAGGCACGATGCACTAACCTGTAATTAAATTCAATTCCGAGCTGCTCGCACTTCCACTCGAAATATTCAATCTGCAATCCGTGGATACTGGTGTTCCAATACCCTGCGAGACGCTTCCAGTTTGTTTTGAATCCTTTATTAGCGATACGATATCTGGGCCAGTCCTCATCCGGATACTCAATGGCTTTCGCTCTGATGTCCAGATATTTTTCGAACAAAGCCATACTCTCCGGCGTGGCCTGATCGGGTCTGTTAGCCTGTTCAGCCCGCTGGCGTGCATCTGCTGTAAACAAAGCACCCAAGCCGAGAATCAATTTGAAACCGGGTAACATTGCAATTCCTCCTTATCCGCAGAATCCTTGATAAATTCCTGAGATGACTGCCGCAATCAGCAACCAGATGTATATTGAATAGGCATCACCGAACAAAAGATACGCTATCTTTTCAGAAAGGGAAGTTTTCACCTGTGCGCTGCAGAATTTGTGCCCAATCATAAAAGCAATAATATCACAGGCATTATCACATTCCTCTTTTGTGATAACGCCTGCATCACGCAGAGCTTGAAAATCTTTCATACTGCAATGCTCCCAGTTGACTTCTGGGGCATCCTCGAACAACAGTTCAAATGCTCTATGATAATCAAACTCATCGCCGAGGTCGATGCTGTTGCGACCCTCTTCCGTTAAGTAATACCAACGCTCCTCTGCCGAACCTCTCTTCGGTGCTTTCTTATTCATAAAAATTATCTCCTTATCGTAAATCTGTCATTATCGTAATTTTTAGCTCACAAGCATACACTGAAACACTATAAGTGCAATGAACACCCAAAGGTAAATCGACCACGGGCCTCCGAACAGCACAACCAGAATCTTTTCGAACAGAGGAGTTTCCGGGAAATGAAGTGCCTGCGAAAGCATTCTGGAACCAATGCTAAGCGCCAGATCGCACTCTTCCTCAGTGATCACTCCTTTGTCACGAAGCTCCTTAAAATCGTTTGCGCTGCAATCCCACCAATTTACGTCAGGTGCATCCTCGAACAGAAGCTCCAATGCCCGGCGCCAGTCGAATTCCTTATAGGAGTCGAAATCTTTAAGCCCCTCTTTCGTAAGATAATAGCGGCGCTCTTCCTCAGAACCGCGCTCTGGCACTCGCTTTTTAGCCATCGTTTTCACTTCTCCTCATTCTCTGTAATGTCTTTGATATCGTCCAGTGTGAAGCCGTAGTCGAGGTTCTCGTACAGCTTGTTTTTCTTCTCTTCGTCCAGACCGATGTAACGAAGCGTCACGCCGCTGTTTGTATGATTGAACATGGCCTGTAGGTACGCCAGAATCTCCGGCGACTGCTGATTATCCATGAACAGATGGTAGGCGAACGTTTTTCTCATGCTGTGTGTGCCGAGCTTGTACGGCAAGTTCAAATCCTTTCCGGCGTTGCGGAGGATTCGGCCGAACGAGTGGCGGCTAATGCTTTCGTTCTCTCCCTTCTGGCTGAGAAACAGCTGCGTTTCTTCCGTGTGGTTCGGGATGGATGCGACCAACTCACGGTAGCACTTCATGGCGAGGTCGTTCAGAACGACCGTGCGGTACTTGCCGGTTTTCTGTTCCTTGAGGTGATACCGGCCGTCCGCTGTAATATCGCCGACCTTGGTTTTGCAAAGGTCAACGCCACGGAGACCGACGCTGCACCCGATAAGAAACATCAGCGCATTTCGAAGCTGATGCTTGTCGTAGAAATACTGTGCAATCTTGAGGATGTCCTCTTTGTTGCGGATGGGATCGACCGTGCCGTTCGCGCCTACCGTTGTACGGCGTTTGACCGAGGCTTCTGCTTTGGCGGCTTTCTTCTGCGCCTGCTCTGCCTTCTGGCGGCGTTCCATTTCGTCAGCCAGAGCGGAGGCAAGGAGCTTGTAGTCAATCGCTGCATATCTCGTCATGTTCTGCAACGGCTCTACGTTCTCGTCCTGATAAAGTTTAATTACTTCCGCTGCCATATTGTGTAATCTCCTTTCATTTTAGCACATCTGCACAAAAATGCAACATATGATTTCAATTAGTTGTCAATTGCGCTCTGAATTCTCTCGACGCTTTCGTTCAGACTCTCCGATGCGGAATCGAGAAAATCGATGATCTCGGAAAGCGCTTCGCCCTTCTCGCTGTCCTGCAGGTTCTCCGGCATGTTATCGAACTTCTCTTCCTCACCGTCCTTGATTTCATCCAGTTCCTCGTGGATGGTTTCGATACGGCTGATCAGGTCGCTGAGCTGCTTGCGGTTCATCTTGTTCATGTGTCATTCTCCTTATGCGGTTCTATTATTCTTAGCTGCATCATACAATGCTTTCATTAAGTAATCTCGTTCCTCTGCCGTAGAGCACGTTCTTGCTGTGAAGTTATTCAGCGCCGACTGAATTTGCTCTACGCTGATGTTAGCCAAGTGTTGGCTGAGAGCGTAGCCGCTTGTCAGTGTGTTATCAACGCGAACGTGCTGGCTTGGTGTCGCTACGAGTTCATAGAGCAGACTGGTTGTCCGCTTCACTAAGGCTTCGTCAAAACTTCTGCAAAGAATTTCCTTTGCATTCTGGTTCATAACGCCGCTGACCAGAGCCGGGACTTTCGTTTCTCTCTCTACCCTTTCAGTCTGATTAGACTTAGTCTGATTATACTTAGTCTGATTAGGGTTCGATTTCCAAACTTCTGGGGTTTGAAAATCAAACTTCTTGGGTTTGATAATCGAACTGGTCTCAAAATCGAACTGGTCTGAACCGGTTTGATTTTCGAACTTGTCTGTGGATAAAGTAGTTTCAGAATCGAACTGGTCTGTGGATAAACCGGTTTGATTTCCGACCGGTTTGATTTCCGAACTGGTATCAGAACCGAACTGGTCTGTGGATGAGCTTGTGGATAAAGTGGTTCGATTTTCGAACTGGTCGAGCAATGCCGGGTCGAGCACATAGATGCGATTCGGCTTGCCGAGCCCTTGTTTTGCTCTGCGAATGAGACCCCAATCTTCGAGCGTATCCATCAGCTTGACCGCTTTTGCCTTTGCACAGCCAACGCTTTCCATCACCGAGTCAATGGAAAAATAGACATACGGTGTACCGTTTTCATCTCGCCATTTATTCGCGATAGAGAGATTGAACCGGTCTACGATTAAGGCGTACAGGAGCTTGGCGTCAGCGGAAAGTGACTTGAAACAGGGCAGCTTGACCAGTGCTGCCGGAAAGCGAATGAACGGAAAGTCGCTCACTCGATTGGTATTTTCTTTCATTTTTCTTTGTCCTCCGAGTTTTTTCCCTATACTATCTACTATACGTCTGACCCGAAAAAAGGACGCGGAAACCTGTTAATAATTTGTGAACAATTTATTTGGCAAATAACCACGGCTTTTCACTTCTAACCTGCTGATATGAGTAACTATTTACGCTCTTTAAGCCGAGCGAAACCGCCAGTCCGCAATTGACCGCTTCCATTTCATCGTAGCTGCAGCAGCCGATTCGTTCCATCAGGCGGCTCACATCGACCGTCACAACCTGCTCACAGAGAGCGATGGACGGGACATAACCGCGAACTCGAATGTGGGTTGGAAGCGGACGGTGCTTCTGCGAAGTGGTAAGATACACGATCTCTACCACGCCGGAAGCGCGATTGTTGGCGTTGTTGGATACAATGATGGCCGGTCGGGTTTTCTTCTGCTCGAAGCCTACTGCGTTGTCGTCGTTCTTGATGTAAAAAATGTCGCCGCGGCGAATGTCTCTGTCGTTCATAAATATTCTCCTTATCGATAAATGTTACTCTTGATGATCTGCATGCGGTGCTTTTCCTTGTTTGCGTCCTCGGTGATGACAATGATTTCATCGGGATGGATGCTGGCCGAACCAAGGTAAACGCCGTCTTCCTTTAGGTCTCTAATCCTCTGGTCGATAAACACGATGCGCTTTTCTTCCGTCGGGAAGAGATAAGTGGCATTGTCGCCGTCATCGTAGGCAAAAGTGGCTGCGAAGCTCGGGTTCTCTTCGTCGAGGAGCTCTTCTCGAGTCATGCCGTCGATGATATCGCGGTCACACTTCGGACACGGAGCAAAACAATGGTCGCCGATGATTTCCTCATGAATGAGCTTGTTCTCAAACCAGATTCCGCAGTTATCACAATGAGTGAGGTCATCGTTATCCCACATATTATCAAAACAAGTGTCGCAGACAATCCTTTCATGCTTCGTGTCGTCGTTGATGGTGCGCGGCTCGGGAAGCTCGCAATCGTCAAGCGTGAATGGATTGCCGCATTCGGTGCATTTGAAAATCTTTTTCATGTCGTTTCCTCCAATCGGTCGGATTTGTTGTTCTCATTCGGTCGTTTTAATGTTCGTTGAACACAACCTGCTCGCCGCGCTTCAGTGTCCAACAGCCGGTGTCAGTCATTGCACACTCGGCACAGTTGCCGTTGCACGGCTTTGCATCTGCTCTTGCGGTCGTCGTGCCATCCTTGAAGCGAACGTGCGCTTCGGGCAAAGAAAAAGGATTGACCATTTCAAGGTCAACCCAGCCGGAAAGAATAAGATGTAAATTGTCGGGAATATGCTTGCCGTCACTCAAGACAGCGTTTACAAAATCATATCGCTTGGTGAAGCACAGGATTTCGCAATGCCGATTGCGCTCGGCGATACCGATCATGCGGAGCAGATAATCCTTGCTCGGAATGTCGCCGCTGACGTGGAACCGGAAGTACCGGTTAAGCATTACGGTTGCCTCTACTTCACGCCAGAACGTCTCAGGATTGCTCTGGAGCACCTCGAGGTTATGCTGATAGGCGTTTCTTACGGTCGGTCTCAGACGCTCCAGCTTGGCTGCGTAACACTTCTCTTTGCATTTGCAGTCGCGGCAGGTCTTAATGGCCGGCAAGCTGACGGACGGGATTGCTCCCATCTTGGAATTGCCCGGGCTGATCTTAATATTGGTGTTGATAGTCATGATGTATACACTCCTTTTTACTGCTGGTTGATTACTTCATGGAATGCTGCGGATGCGGCATCGTTCCACGCCATGCCGTTGTCTTCCTTCTCGCGTTTGAGGTATGCCATACGGTTCATGGTGTCAATCGAAATATCGCGGATATGGTCGTAGAGCAGATCGTCTTCGACCTCGATAGTATTTTTGATATCTTCAATATCGTTTTCGTGCTGGATGGTTTCGAAAACCTTAGATGTTACATGGTTTTTCAATGTTACGGGCGAAATATTCCATTGGAATTTATGACCGTCACTCGAAATGGAATCATCATCCCAAGACACTTCATCATCGAACTCGTCGTTCGAGCCGAAGAATGTCTCATGGTCGTCTCTGTTAAAACCGGAGATGATATCGTCAATCTCCTGATTGACAAATTCCTTTGCTTCGTCGTAAGTAAGAAAAATGCCATCGGTACCAAAATATTGTTCTCCGCAGTCGTAATAACTGCGGAGATGAGATACTGCGAATACAATCATAATGAATCCTCCTTATCTTGCGATTGCGGTGTTGTGCAGGCGCTGGTCGGGCTTGAAAGAACGTCCGTGTTCTACACCCTGATCGCGGTACTTATTCGCCCAGGCACCGGCGGTTCTTGCATGAGACGTGCTCGTTTTCATGCTGAGATTACCGTAGGCATCCTGCACGTCCTTCGGCGTCATCATGACCAGTCCCCATTCCTGATGCTCGGCGTCCTGCTTCTGATATTCCTGATCCAGACCGGCAACAAAGCCGTCGCCGTAAGCGTTGCAGGCAAGGCGAATATCGGTTGTGCTGTAGCCCTGCCACTTTCTCGTGTGATGAATGGTGCGCTGTTCCCTCTTGACACAGTCGATTGCGTAGCGGAGGATGCGCTCGGCGATTTCAATATCGCTTTCAAGACCCATCAAAATAATCGTGAGTGCCTTGCTGCGCGGCGGCTTGCGGCAGTAATTCTTGCAGCAATAATGCTTGGCAATCACGTCGGACAGTTTGTAAATCCAGAAGTCGGTCATCGTCGTGCACTTGATATCGGCAAGAACCTTGGTTACAACCTTTTCTTTTTTGCCGGTACACTCTTCTGGACGGAGCTTGTGCTGTACCATGAGGGCGCGAGCCTTGAGCAGAGCGGCTTTCGCTTCGTTTTCGTTCGGAGATTCAGCGAGTGCGAGGAGCTTTGCGATTCTTTCCTTGATGTTGTTATTCATGATGTATACCTCCTGTTTGGATATAAAAAGCAGGAGCTGCTGGCTCCTGCTTGTGTCATTATTTTATACGGATTCATTTTTAATAGGTCGTTCTTCCGATACATAAACCGGAATCACTTGCAGCGTATTTCTTCCAGAGCTTTTTGAAAAGTCTTACGACACCGTCAAACTCGTCCTTTTCCTTAGCAATATCTGCAAGGTCATATGCGCTTGCTTCATCTGGAACTGACCAAATCCACGTCATGTATGCAGTTTCATCGTTCATGCACATTACGAGATGGTGCATTGCAGTCAGCGTGTCGTAGCGTTCCTTTTCTGCCGGCGTGAGATTGAGCTCTTCCTGAGCTTTCTGTAACGCAATGTAATTCATAATTACCTCCTAAATCATCGTTTCATTAAAACAACTCTTGCATCTTTTTCAATTCCACATTCTTTGAATTTGATTCTTCCATAAAAATCTCTCATGTCTTTTCCATCCATATATCCAAGTTCGCAATGACCTTCCTCTCCACATTCGTTCATGCATCTATACGGAGTTGTTGAAAAACATGGACATTCTTTACAATTTTCTGGATATCTTTCCATTTCATAAGATACATTCTTTTTATATTTAATCTTCATAATTATTCCTTCTTTCCATTTTTCATTGAAACTCTTGTTTGTGTTTATAAGTCTTGCAAAAGTTCCCACAGCTCGTACTTTGTGCATTCAAGATCAATACGGTCGCCCTCATACATAAAGAGGAGGTCATCGTAGGAATTGATTTCCTTTACGAGCTTGCGGATTTCCTCAATCTTTTCTTCGATTTTCATAGTCTTCTCTCCTTTCAAATACCTGCTTACGTTTCAATGGTGATCGTGAACGCCTTTTCGCCGGCGAGATCAACGTCGTCCATCGTTACATCAGCGCCTAACTTCGTCAGCACGTCGCGGAGCTGCTTCTTTTGCAGCTCCTTCTGCTCATCAGTTCCGCTGAATCCCCAGACTGTTTTGAAATACATTACTATGTACCCTCCTCAAGGCCAAATGCTTCGGTCAAATGCTGGCGTGTATTGGAAAGCGATGTCATACATCGGCTTGCCGGTAATCTGATCTCTGAATACGCTGACGAACAGGCTTCGTGTAAGTCCCTCTTCCTTGAACCATTCGTCAATCACTCGCTTGGTCAGAGGAGTAAGGAACACATAAAGATCTGATTCGTGGTGGTACATTTCATCTCGCGGATAACCGGCTGCTTCGAGTTTTTCCATCAGTGTCATAAATATCTCACCTCTTAACTATTTAGTCTGCAAATCTAAGAAGATATGCAACGCCCTTGCTGTGATGCTCATCGAACCAATGCCAGATATCTTCCTTGTCGGTTCCTTTGGGCCAGATGTAGTAAGGTTCGTCAAGTTCTTCTGTCTCTGGGTCGATGGGGACATCAGCAAGATTGTCCCAGAGTTCTTCCACAACTACATCCCTAAAAGCTCTGTCACTGGGGAGCTTCGAAAACCTCAATTCGGTTACCTCTCCATCGTTTTCAGATAATACAATGTCAACGTGGAGGCTCGGGACATAGAATTTCCACGATTTTGGCGCTGGATCTACATACCACTCACACTCGCATTCGAAACCTCCGTAGTATTTTTCGAAATATTCATCTAACGTCATGTATCTTCACCTCAAATACTCGTTTTAGATGATGTCAACATACCAATAACCGGTATATTCATCTTCTTCTCCGTTACGCTTATCTTCTTCCGGGTCATAGTAGCCGGTAGAGAGCATCACATCTTCACCTTGTTTTCTGTACAGTTCTTCAATCCGGCCTGCCATAAGGTCAGCAAACATTTCGGTTGCACAAAGGATTTCCCCTTCGATGTCTGACCAATAAGCCGCATTCCGGTTGCCGCCCACTCCCCTACGAATGATTTCAAACCATTCCGGCATCGGGTCGTTTCCCATATCACGGAAGCAGCGTCCATTACCCCAGTCGCAAAACGCTCTCGGATTATCTTCGCTGTGGATGCATTCATCACACAAGAGAATTCGTTCACCGCAATGCTTGCAGGTTGTGCGCCAGCCGGCTTCCGGCGACCAGTCGGGCACCGTGTTTTCTCCCATGCAGTGAGGGCAAACCTCAACTGCTTCGTGGCGGTAGTCAGTCATTTTCGTTCACCTCTTCAAATCCTTTCGGAATTTCAATCTCTCTGCGCATCCAGAGTTCTACTTCGCAATTGTTTGTGATGTCTTCTACATCAGTGTCATCTTCACCAATGCGGAGGAATTTGTAGCCGTAGCCATCTTCATCTTCATGTTCGCCAAGTTTGCTCATGATCTCTTCAATCTTCGCGACATCTTCAAACTCGATATACCACTTTACCCATTCCCAGATAAGAAGGTGGTAATCGCCTCGCTTGAGAATCTTGTGTGGACCAATCAGGTCGAATTCCTTCTTGAACATCTCATATGCCTTTGGCTGGCACATGATGCCTACATCGCTTGTGTATCCCATTATTTTTCACTCCTTACCAACTGCTCACATAATAGAGCATTTCGTTGTCAAAATCCGTGGTTGCGAGAACATTCTCGAGGACTTCGACAGTGTGTCGGAGGTCATCGAAGTAACACTCGTCATACTCGTAACTTCCGAAGAAAAATCCTTCCTGAACCGGCAGCCATCTTTTCGCTTCCGAAACAGGATTTGATGAATTGAGCACTCGTTTGCAGGTGTTCAACAGCTCTTCGATGACGCCTTTCGTGCATTCCTCGTGGTAATCGCAGTCATCCTCGCCGTCCTGAACGTTGTTGACGAACCATCTGTGAATCTGGTTCGCTTTTCTCCAGTAGGCAACATTCTGGATAATGTCACTATGCGGATATACATGGTTTGTATCCCAACTTGCAAACCGCTCGACATAGTACGGACGAAGCACTTCCATGACTTTTTCCGAAGGAAGATCATCTTGGCTTGCGCCGCACCATTCTTCAAAAGAAGAAGTCCTATATTCGTTCGGCCGTTTACAGTAGCCGAACCATTCTTCAGTAGCCCATACCTGTTGAATTGTTACACTGTCCAGTCGAGGAGCTTTCATTAAGTACATATCCAGTCCCATGTTTATTCCCCTTTCTTTGCTTTTCTGACGAGCTTGTCCGTCAGGTAATTGTTTATATTGTTTTCGTAGTCGGGTGCGCCCCATTTATCTACGAATGGCAGGTTGCTTACGTCATGACCGTTCATTGTTGTATTTGCCGGAGCAAAGCCGATAACGGTATGCTTTTCAACCTTTTCGGTGAAGTCCTGAATGAAAACTTCATCGTAGAGGTACAGTGTTTTCGGGTCTACCAGATCAGACGTGATGAATTCCGTGCCGAGCTGCTCCTGTTTCGGCTGGCACTCATCAATTGCGCAGAGCGTTTCGATGAGGTCGTAGCCCTCGTGGGACTCATTTTCGAGAGCGATCACATTGGGATTCCAATGCTTCACGATCTCCCAGTTTTCAATTTCGTAAACGCCGTTGTCGAGGTAAAATTCCTGAACAAGCTCAGGCGTCATAACGGTCGTGCCGCTCATGTTTTCAATACCGACCGACAAACCGCCGCCAAAGAAATTGCCGATTACCTGTGCGAGTCGTGCCGTGCCGTATGCAGGATCACTCTCAGGGCTGCGGAAACCCTTCAACTTGCAATACTGAGTAAAGGCGAGTACCGAATCGTACCCGCCGTTCCAGTGAACATATACGCCGATATTAGTACCGACACCCTTAATGATTGCTCGATTTCCCATGATATACTCTCCTTTTCTTAGTCGCTCTGCGGTTTTTTCTGTACGATATAGCCGCGCCTGTCCAATTCTTCGATCATCTGCTCGTCTGTATAAGACTCGAAGTTGTAGTCGATCATGGCGGATTCTTCAACCCATTCCTGCTCATCTGGGTCAAAACGGAATCGCCAAGCACAACCATCTTCGCCGGTATAATTTGCTTCACCCTCTGCAACATACGGTGCTAAGGTGTCAAGAAACTCAATGGTTGCGTCTTCATGGTACTTATCGCTTTCGTAGAAATCTACACTGTCTTTGTCGATGCTCCAATCAAACCGGACATCGAGCGCATCCAGCTTGTCCTTTAATTCTGCAATATCCGCATCTCTTTTAAGAGTTGCGAAACCGCTGCCATTTGCACAATATCCCATGATTTGTACTCCTTTCTTAGTAGTTCATAACGATTTCGCCGTTTTCGTTAAGAATCAATCCTTCATCATCAGCATCAATAGAATCCCACAGTGGTTCTGCCATGCTTACGCATTCACTCAAGTTGGATTCAGCGAGGATATCACGAGCCTTCGCGAATGCGTCCTCGCGGTCGGTCGCCTCTACTTCGATGTAGCCAACAGAATCAAACCCGAACGGTACCTTTACTTTCATTGTGTTTTCTCCTTTCAAATTCACATTTTAATCAGTTCGCGGTACTCGACCGCCCAAGCGTTGTTCACGAAGAACTCGCGGATTTCGTATTTGCTGCGATTGTTTGCGACCCAGTCGAGCATTTTCTGGTGCTGCTGGTCACTTTCTTCTGGACTGCTGAACAGCCATGTTTTTACTTTCCAGTAGCGGGTCATTATGTATCACCTCAATCCGTAGTTACGAAATAGTAGGTCAGTTCGTCACCCTTGAGGTTTTCCATTGCGTACTGGAAAGCACGCTCCCAGAGGGTGTTATACAGTCTGGCGAGCGGTTCATTGTGTTCGTGGTGCTGCCAGATCTTCCAGTTGAGCACCATGACCAGCTCGGTCAGGTACTTATAATCGGTTTTCCATTCCTGAAAAGCGCGGTTGTATGTATCACAAACCGCGTCGATACCGAAATTATCTGCGATGCTGAAATCATCCCAGAAGGTCGTGATCGGTTTGTATCCGCACATCTCTTCGATGTTCCAGCGAGGGAGTTTCGAAGTGTTGTCCATTTGTTATGCCTCCTCAATGTAGGTTTGCTTGCTCTTAATCCTTAACGATATTTATTGGATTGAACGGTTCGAGATCTTTACAGTAAAGAGCTAATCTGTTTATACTAAACAGTTTCTTACCGATACTCAAAACTTCATCCACATTGTCGGAATGATACTCATTTCCGCACAAGTTATCATGCTCGTCATACGCTCTCAAAGTGTATTTCGCTTCGACAGGTGATTCTTTTTCAATCCTGTAATATACTTCATTGATAGCTTTATCCCAACCATCTTCGAACGTGTCAGGCTTTGCTCCGCATCCGCCGAGTTCGCGAAGAATTTCAAGGACGCGGTCACGCTTGATGTAAGCACTCATCCTTCATCACCTCCCCAACAGTAATCAGAGATAATGATGTCCGGAACAATTTCCTGCTCGTCCCAGATTTCCAGATAATCGTAAGGCTCCCGGGCATCACTCAGGAGCAAATCCTTTTCAACCAGACGGATAAGCTCCTTTGCCGCGCGTTCGATTTCATCGAAACTGTCCGAATGATACAGTTCGCCGTACATATCGTTGTCAATGTCGTATGCCATGAGGGCGAAACGCATATTTTTTTGTCCGACATTTCGTGGACACCTTCCTTTCTAATTTCTGTTTTCATATTAGCATTCCTCCTTACTCTTCGGGTCTGGATAACTCAATGCACAAATTTTCAAGCATTCCGTCGATTTCAATCGCGTCATCCAAAAGAGCACGAAGACTCTGCGGAACTCCTCTAACGTTATTTCGCGCATTGTACCACATTGCTGCGTGTTCTTCCGGATCGAAATCCTCGTAGTAATCACGCAGATCTTCAAGGAATTTGTCTGCTTTTACGCTGAACCCAAAATCTTCACCCAACGAAGAACACTTTCTGAATTCGATATCGTCTTCGGTTTCATAGACTTCCCAACCGAGGTCTTCGCAGATTTTGCGCTGCTTGTCTGTCATGATTCACGCCTCCTTAATAAGCAACTCTTGTGGTGAATTTCGGATTATGGAGCATTTTCGCGGCCACTTTCGTAGCCCAGTCTTCAATCCGCAGATATTTATGGCCGTTTGTTGTAATCACATCTGCGGTGCCTGTGAAGTATCGGAGGCCGTCGCTGCCGGTTTCGAAGATGATGATTGCGTCATCTTCAGCTACGAGCTCCTGCAATCCTTCGATAAACGCTGCATACTCGGAGAAGATACCATCCTCGTTTGTCGGGAAAACACCTCGAATTTGGCCGCAGCAGCCGAATCCATATCGAGTTACGCCGTCTTTATCAAGACTTTCGAACACTTTAATCTCGGCTTTGGTGCTGTACACAGTGGACATAAACGCCTTGAATTTATCCGCATCTTTTACGCGAAAGTAATTTGTGCGGATTGCGCAAGTGTAATTTGCCATAGTTGATTCTCCTTTCAAATCTTCCAACCGTACACTTCGGCGATTTTATCACCGAGGCGCTGCGTAGTACGGGTGATATCTGCTCTGGTGACGGTTCCGCGAAGAACCTTTTCCAGAAAGTTTTCCTTTCGAGTGTCGCTTACGTCCGGCTTGAACACTCGATACAGGTAATGGTTGGTTCCGTCATGGTGAATGGCTTCGCAGCACAGATCGCCGCGATCATCGAGATACCACGTTGCGTAGTCGGTATCTGTATACAGGCAATCTTTAATCGAATGTCCGTGGATTTCTTTGTAACCGGACTTACGACCGTCCCAGAGGCCAAGGTCACCGAGCACGATGATTTCCTCGGAAACAGGAATGTCAAGGTTCATGCGCTCGTCGTCAAGATGCTCGTTATTCAATTCGTACATCAGGTCGATGCGCTTATCTTCATCCAGATCGGGATACTCATCGTCAAAGAAATCCTTCCAATCTTCATAATCGAGATTGTAATTGCTCCAGATTACTTTCTTTTCCATATGTATTCGCTCCTTTTAAGCGTTCGTCCGAACGTTTGTTCGGCAATTTTGGTAAAAAAGAAGAGCTTGCAGGTTATTGCAAGCTCTTACATGTATTCGATATTTACTTGTCTTTGTGCGGAAAATCGGAGAAATCGGTTAGGTTTCCGAATAAACCTGCCCAAAATCCCATCTCGGAAGGGTCTCCGATATTTTCTTTGTAGTATTCGTAGGCTTCATCCGTAATAGGATAGTCGATCATCTTTTCGGTTTCAGGATCATAGAACTTGGCCGTTTTCATTTGTTCTCACCTTTCAATTTGCTTGCGTAAGCGGCTGCGGTTTTCATCATTTCGTCGCGCTCTTCATCGCCCCACGCTCCTGCTTTGAGATGATAGAGCATGTCTCGAGCATTGGATGGCTCTCGATGGTCAATCCACCACTTCGCCGAAGTTTTCCCTTGCAGATAATGCTCGATGAAGAAACCCTTTGAGCGATCATCCAGAAAAGAGAAATCAGTAAACTTGCCGCGGATGTCGAAAGCCCATGCAATTTGTTTCTCGGTTCCTTCCAGAGCAGGAAGGCCATCGGAGCTTTCTAATGCACGCTTATGGTCTTCTTGCTTCCGAATCTTCTGCTCACAATCACGGCAGACTGTGATGTTTTTCGTCGCCCATCCTTCAAAACTGGCGGCTTCTTCACTGTTGCGGCGCTTGACTTTTATCTCAAAATCATTCCCGCAGACCGCACAGTGACATTGTGCTTTTGCCATCAACAACACTTATCACCTCTCTTTGCTTGCCATTATAACATTGTCAAGGTACGATAACAAGGACTTTCGCCCTTGTTAAATGACGGTTTTATAAGATGTGCTCCTTTCGATTGTGTGCGAGATACTTCGCTTCCAGGACGGGGCCAACTCTGACCGGGAACAGAATAGCGTCAATCGTTTTTCCTTTGTTAATGAAGTAAAACGGCTTCACCGGAGAATAACCAAGATACTTTCCGCCCTCGAATACATCCAGAAACCAGTTCAAATAACAGTTATTCAGTGCGAAAATCATTTCGCCACAGTCCATAATGTAAGGCTTGCATTTGTCTTTTACCGCGAGATTTTTGCGAACTTCAACCAACTCTTTCTTAGTAGGAAGCTCTATTGGTTTGCCGTGAATGATACTGTCTTCGAAGATTTCTTCGACTCTTTTATACAGACTTTCATCAGAAGTCTGTACTTCATCCGGAACCATCGGAGACTTAGGTTCATCGAGTGTGCGAACAGCCATCACGCCATTAGTTGCGTAATAGAAGTTATTGAAACGATAAACACCGTCAATTTTATCAACATCACCATTGTTCATGGACAAAACACGTTCGAACAACTTCTGTTCTTTTTTCGTCATATGTAACACCTCAAATGTAGATTTTGTGGTTACCAGCGTCGAGAATCTTCAGTACAGCGCTGAATCATTTGCTCCATAAGCACGGTTGTGCTTTCACCGTCGATTTTCCACTGGCGGAGCGTATTGCACATATCCTGTGCAAGATGTGCTCTCTCTCGGGTGTAATCGCCCTCTGCAGTGGCAAGTGCTTCGTCCCACTCGCCGTTCGGATCGTTGCGAGCTGCCCAACGGATTACGTCAGCCAACGTGATGTTGTCTGGCTTAGGAACGATTCGCATATTGTCGCGCCAGTTCTCATCGTTCACGTTGATGAGAAATTTGCCGCGATTTTCTCCTCGCTGGCGAGTGTAATGCAGGACGTTTTTGTCTGCCTCATCTACATAGAGGATACAGAGCGGAAATTCATCCCACTTCTTTTCTTCCGTGTACAGCGTATCGCGGATTACATCACGCTTCGTAATCAGCTCCTCGTCATACTCGAACTCATCGCCGTAATTGAAATAGCCGAGTTCGGAGAAAACGCGATAGCCGCCCAGATCGGGAGCGACAACGATTGCATCAAAGTCACCGTTAAGACCGTTTGCAAATGCAAGAATGCTTTCTTCGGTGTACGGAATAATCCGATTACCGAGGTACTTAACGCGATTCTTGTTGCAATCGTCCGGATCTCCGGTGATGTAAAAGCAATCAGTGATAAACCCGTCATAGACACCGTTTGTTTTGGTGTTACAGCAAGACATCTCAAGATACACTGCGCGACCGTCTACCAGATGAAATGCAGTGCGAATGCGGCAGTTGCCGATTGTTTCTTTGCTTCGCTCGGCACCAGACCAGCCGGCACCCTCGAATACTAATGTTTTCATACTGCTGCCTCCTCCTTTTCGATGATGAATCCTTCCTGCGGCTCAAAGATGAACCGCTCGGTGTCTTCGATGGTTGCTTTGGGGCCGCCAAAGCACCACGACATTCCGATTCCGTAATCGGGAGCGCCGGTTTCCTTCGCGGCTGCAATGAATTCATTCTGGACTGCTTTGGATACCAGAATGCGAGTGCAATCGTATCTCAGTGCGGACACGTCTTTGTACCCCATTACCTTTGCGAAGTTGTCGAACAGTGCGTTCATGGAGAACGTATGGCACTGTTCCTGCGTGAGTTCATATTTCATTATGTATTGCCTCGCTTTCTTAATTTATGTTGGCTGCGGGCTTTATGGATGAACCCGCGGGAACCTTACACTAATTACTATACAAATCGCCCTGATTTGGGACGTTGTAATTTCTTCCAGCTAAGCAATGGTGGAATCGCTGTCGGTGAATTCCGCTCTCATTTGTTCCGAAATATCGTAGATTACCCAGTCGAGCATCTTCTTTGTGACTGGAATAAGATCGAGATTGCGCCAGCCAAAAATTATGCGAACCTCTGCTTCTTTGACAAAGGTCGAATTTGCGGCGCAAACATTCTTCTGAACAGCGAAGCTGTATTTGTTTTGTATGCGGCTGATTGCGCTGCGATGGTAGCCGCACATTTTTAGGATATCTTTTGTGCGGTAATACGTTTCGCCGTCAACGAACGTTGCGGTAACAACGCCGTAGTCAGGGTGTGAGAACGTTTTCATCGGTGGATAGTATTTCTTTTCAACCGAAGTTCCGGTCAATTTCGGAATGATTTCGCCGTCAAGCCATTCTTCAATTCGAAAAGCAATTCGACTTTGCGACGACTCATCATCTGATGGACATCATCGGCTGAAATGTATGTCACGGAATCAACTTTTCCGTTTGATTTCGGTGCTCGGATTACTCGTTTATCTGAACAGATTTCCGCTATGCTTGCGGGGTTGCGATAGCCTATTGCTTTTACAATCGACAGCGCCTTGAAGTACGGTTTGCCGTCAATTACGGTTGCTTCGATTTTGCCGAACTCTGGGTGATAGAACGTTTTGATTTCGTTCTTGATCAGAAGCGGATTGTTTTTCGTTCCGGTTTGCTTCTGTATTGGCTGCAAAGCCGGCGCGGAATACTGTGGAGTTGCAGGCTGTTTAATTTCCTGCTCCGGTTGCTGATCGAGTTCGTTCTGGGCAAGCTCAATTGCGTGCCCGAGAACGTCAAGGATTCTTTTCGTGCTAACATCTGCCATATGTATTCTCCTTTCAGGCTGCGCGGCTGTGTTTGCCGCGATAATTTGTTTCCGCTTTATAACGCTTCCAGAGCGTTTTGGTCGTATTCCATGCGTCCCCTACGGCGAACGTTCCGAATACAACCGTGCAGAGGAAATTATTTTCACCGGTTGCAATCGTTGCGATAGTTGCAACGATAGCGATTACGGTAAAAAACAAGCTGCTAAAGTAGTGTTTCATGATTATTTCCTTTCCGTTACTCTGATTTTTGGGTATAAAAAATGCACCCTTTTCGGGTGCGGTGAGCATTTGATTTATTCCGGAACATTCATGATCGGAATCCATGTGATGGCCTCATTCATGATAGAATAGGCTACGCTTGCGACAGGATCTTCGGTTTCCCTGTCGCTGAAATCGGTTGCGTTTGCAATCCATCTTGCGAGCGTTTCGATTTCGTTTGCTCCGAAGGTGGTTTCGTTCACCCAGTCGAGCATTTTGCTGTACTGATCATTGTCCATACAGGTGCAGTAATCATGAGCAATGCACATATTACGGACACCATAGCTGTCCAGAAAGGTTTCGATTTTCATTTCGTTTTGCCTCCGTTTTGCTCCGGTTTCAGAGTGTTTCCAATTCGTTTTCGATTGCGTTCGCTTCGGTTTCGGAAACATACGCTTCGAAATACACGCCGGCAAAATCCGGCTCGCGGATGCCACTTACGTTGTAGCGGACATCCATTTCTTTTACTCGCGGACGGAGTTTGTTCCATTCCGCTGCAGTCAGGAATACGCCGCACCAGCTGCGGGGATTGGTTGCGATTGTTTTCATTTTGAATCCTCTCCTTCCATCATGTAGCCTAAACCGTTTGCTTCGGCATAGGCGCGGTACTGCTCTGCAAGACGGTCGAATTCGTCTGCGGCGCGGTTTGCTTTGGATTCATTCTCAGGGTGAACCCATCCCTGCCAGCGGCTCTCGGCGGCCATTGCTTCCAGAGCGCGAGAGTGACCGACCGCGAGAATTGCTGCGGCGGTCAGCTCGTGCAGACCATAACGAAGAACGAGATCGCTTGCGGAGGCTTCGTGCAGAAGCTCCCGGCGGATTGTTCCAATGGATTTCATTTTGATTTGCTCCCTTCTCTAAGTCGGTTTGTTTTCGTTTTTGATTGTGGCTGCGGGACTTTTCGGATGAATCCCGCGAGAACCCTGCCGATCAGATTCTTGCGATTGCTCGGCAACCGATGATCCTACCGGAATCGTCGCGGACTGCATCGTCCGTGATAAACACGTCGCTGCGGTCACGGCAGGCTTGCGCAGTGAGTGCGCTTACCAGATAGATTGTTTCGTCCTGAGGATCAGGCAGACCGGTAACAGCGCCATACGAGCACTGATTCACCGGAATTCCGTTTACTTCGGAAACCCGGTCGCGGGTCTGGGAAGCGCGGGCGATTGTTCCGCTCGGCTCCACCGTTGCGAGGACGGAATTGTCCTCGCGCAGGAAGTTGATTGCGTGCGGTGTCAGGTTGATAATGGTCATGGTAGTTTCTCCTCTCGTTTGCGTTTGCTTTGCATTTGTTTTCCGTCGGCTTTCGCCGTGGCTGCGGGGCTTTGGGATGAACCCCGCGAGAACCGTTTATGCTCGTTTTCCTTTATTTTGGTGTGGTTTCCGGTCGGTTTTGTTTTCGTTTCCGGTCGGTTTGCCTGCGTTTCATGCGTTCCAGACGGTTACGATCTGGACAATCTCATCATCCAGAATCGTTTCCGTGCCCTTTGTGTCGAAGGTCACGGCGAGTTTTACGCTGCGCGGTGCAACGTAATCCTCGATATCCCAGAGGTTGCCGTCACTGGTTTCAATCGTGGTGATTGCGTAGTCTCTGGTTTCTGTCGGGTAGTCGATTGCGTACACACTGCCAGCAACGGTGCGGGTTTCCGATTTGTTTTCGATTGCGTTTGTTGCGGGAGCCGTTGCAGAAGTGGTCATAAGGGTTGCGAGAATGAGCGATAATGCGGTTTTCATCATGTTGAAACTTCCTTTCTATTGCGGTTTTGAGCATGAAAAAAGCACCCGGATTGGGTGCTTGTGCGAATGGATTTATTTTTATTTTGTTTTCTTGCTGAGATCGAGACCGTATTGAGCCTCTAACGCTTCGGTTATGAGCGCGTTTACAGTCTTATTGCGTTTAGTTGCTTCTTCCTGCAGAATCGCTTTACCGCCCTTATGTACGCGATAATAGATTCTTTCGTAATTCAGAGCTTTGTATTCTTCGTTTGTCACAGTATCACCGCCTAAAAATATGGTATAGGCGTATTATAACACGCATTCACGGTTTTTTCAAATTGTGCAGACGGTGATTTATTCTAAAAAAGGGTGCACTTTCCCTGCGGTCTTTTTGCTTGTGTTTTCAGGCGTGCCGGTTTATTGCGACACGCCTGTTTTTGCTATGTATTGCATACTGTTTTCGTATACTTTTGGATTATGAAAAAGATCTGGCGGTTGTGTTTACTTAGTGGTCTTAGCGGTGGTCTTGCGTGCCTTTGCTACGATTGCACGGTTCTTGCGTGCGGTCTTGGCGTCCGGCTTGGCAGTGATAACGGAATTCCTGCGTGCGCAGGCTACGGACTTCTCGGTTGCTACGGATTCTTTCTTGCCTTCTTCTACCTTGCCAGAAAGCGCGTTCGGCGTTCCGGTTTCCTTCTTGGCGATTGCGTCCTCGGCCTTCTTCTCTGCATTGGTCTGCTTGGGCGCGGATACCTTCTTTTCCTTTACGCCGGTGTCTACTGCGAAGGACTTTTCTTCAATGCGCATTGCGATAACGTTCTGGATCAGGCCGAGGATAGACTTATCTCGATCAATCTTCATGACGCCGTTCACGTTGCGCTTGGCATTGCCCGCAGAGGTCTTGATGAAGTGCACGCTTGCCTTAGTCGGGTGTACCTTGGTATCCTTGCCAAGAATCATCATGAAGATTGCGTCAAGCTGAGAATACAATGCCTTGTCATCATGCGCGGTGAAGTCGATGATACGCGCTTCGCCCTTCTTGTTCGTGCCGTAACGCAGACGCGACACCTTTGCAGGGCGGTTTTCATCGGACAGCATATCGCCGTGATACAGGGCGATATTATCAGCGAACCTCTGAACATATTCAAAGTATTCAGCGTCATGTGCGAGGGTCTTTTCCGGCATTTTTTCCTTCTTCATGAAGGCGTCAATAGCGGTTAACGGAATACGAACGTTTACTTCTACGGTGCGCAGGCCGTTATCGTCATCCTTTACGCGCTGTGCCGTGATAAACTGCTTGCGCAGGAATTTCTCAGCCGTGCCCTTTGCAGACTCAGCGATAAAGTCGGCGCGAGTCTTGGTGTTTGCTTCTTTTACCTTGTCAGTGTAGACAGCCTTCACCTTCTCTTTCTGTGCAGGCTTGGTGTCTGCGCTGTTGTACAGGGTTTCGAGGGTGGACAGAGACATGGCGTTCAGAGTCTTTGCGCTGAAGGTTGCCTTTGCAGTAGTGTTGTTCTTAGTCATAATAAATACCTCTTTCTGTTGTGTATATGGTTTCTGTGTCGGGACTTGTGTCCTTTAGAAAGCGCACAAGTCATAGCTTGTGCGCTTGTAAAAGATACAAAAATATCGTACTGTTGCGCTTTTAGGTTTTTGCGTCCGCCGATTCCTAAAGGGGTTTACACCCCGCTTTCGTAGTGCCCCCGCCCCAAGTGCCACTTTGGGCGCGGTTCGTGCATAGGCTTTCATCCATACACGGGAAAAGCGTGTTTCCGCAAGTGCTACAGGGGCACGCGCTTTACGCGCGTTTCTGTGTACCTTGTGGTATAGCACGGACTACCAGAGACGCTACTTTTTCCGCGACACTACCTAACCATTTTTTCCGCTTTTCCGCGCTTGACAGGTTTTCTTTACGGCTTTGCCAGATGATAGCTACACCGTACATTCACCCTACAGGGATTGCACCGCTTGCCTTTGCAAATGAGCATTGCACAAGCTATGCTTTCCCGCGCGACTTTTCGTATAAAAAGAGGGTTAAGGTTTTCGCATTGCTACTTTCCCCGCGCGGTGCATTCCGCGCCTGAAAAAGTAGCTTTCGCGCCTGTTAAGTTTTCAAGGTGCTTTGGGCGGTGTTTCCGATCTGCGTTCCGCTTGGCACTGTGTGCCCGTACTGTGTACGCTGTGGTTCACAAGTCTTTCGCACTGTCCGCGCTATACGGTTCTCACCGTACCCGCGCCCGTCATAATGCACGCTATACACGTTCCGATACCGCGCCGACTTTCGGCGTGCACGTTCGGGGTGCTATACCCGGCGCCTGTCCGCGGAATGCTGTCCGCGGGGGCTATGACTTCTCACAAGGTGGACACCTAACGGAGTTTAACCGCCCCTTTCACCGTGAACGGTGTAGCACAGTTAAACGTTCGACTTCTCGAACCGGATACCGTACACCGCACAGCGGGTGTCTTTGGGGCGTCCCCCTTGGAGTGTCTCTATAGTACACCTTGGGGCGTCCCATGTCAACCCCTTTTTTCAAAAAATTTTTGGGGGCAATTTTTTCTCTTTTTTTTTGATAAAGTAACGGAAACAATATATACGCGCGAAAAAATTTTTTCAGAAAAAACGCGGAAAAAATATTTTTTTGGGGCGTGCTGCGCGCCGATTTTTTGAGAATTCCGCCCCCTGTCGCGCCCTGACAGCACCGCGCCCTGACAGCACCGCGCCCTGACAGCACC
>ENA-ORTJ01000076-ORTJ01000076.1-human-gut-metagenome-genome-assembly--contig:-NODE-76-length-83632-cov-5.654941_pt1 | contig 83632 bp, 63 predicted proteins | sample MGYA00242069_ERZ509187 | MGnify/ENA primary metagenome ERZ509187 (study PRJEB26280, sample SAMEA2338779) | human gut metagenome | biome: human gut; feature: human-associated habitat; material: faeces... | reverse complement strand
TGACTGCGTTCATGAGCAAGTAGCGAAAGCGGATTGCGAATGTCCGCTTTACAATTATTTTACCTTCTGAAATGGTAGAAAAATAAAAATTAAGGGTATCTTAATAGTATTAAAAAATACGACATGATAAAATGGTTACAGAAAGGAAATCTGTAGCCATTTTTTGTATGTCTGAGTGAGTTTTCGTTTCCGTTGTACGGCGCAGTCAGCAGTGGAATGGATAGCTGTAAGACGATACGGATTTGCTGAATATAGGAGGAGCGCGATATGAGCAAAAAGAAAAAAATCATTTTGGCAGTTGTCATCGTTGCAGCTGTCGCAGCAGTAGCCGTTGGTTTTTTCCTGAAAGACCGGCTTGGAAACAGTAAGAGTGGTGGAGATGCAGCTTATGTGGAGTCGGTACAGTCCATGATAGGTGCAGTCAATGCCGGAAGCCAGAATCGGTATATGGGCGTGGTGGAATCACAGGATACCTGGGATATCACACTGAGTTCGGATCAGACCGTAAAACAGATTTTTGTAGCTGTCGGAGATGAAGTGCAGGAGGGAACCCCATTATTTGAGTACAAGACCGATGATCTGAGCCTGCAGATCGCACAGGCAAAACTGGAACTTGAGAGTATCGGAAATCAGATCACCGATTACAATAACCAGATCAAGACACTGACAGCAGAGAAAAATGCAGCGTCCAAGGATGAACAGTTTAATTATACCGTACAGATCCAGAGTCTGCAGACATCCATCAAGCAGTCTGAATATGAGCAGCAGAGTAAAAAGTTAGAGATTCAGAAGATGGAAGATACTATGTCACAGTCTACCGTAACCAGCAAAATCAATGGTGTGGTAAAATCTATCAATGAAAATGGCGATTCTGACCAGTATGGCAATACACAGCCGTTTATGTCAATTTTGACAACCGGTGATTATCGAGTCAAAGGAACCGTGAATGAGACGAATGTCTATAATCTGTCAAAAGGTCAGGCCGTGATCCTTCGTTCCAGAGTAGATGATACGAAAACATGGAGTGGAACCATTGAAAAAATTGACACGGAGAATAAAGATACGGATAACAATAGCGGAGTTATGAGTTCCGATGGATCGAATTCCGACAATCAATCTACCAAATATCCGTTTTATGTAAAACTGGATTCTGCGGATGGACTGATGTTAGGTCAGCATCTGTATGTGGAGCTGGATGAGGGGCAGACAGAGACAAAAGATGGCATCTGGATCTACAGCGGCTACATTGTACAGGATGAGGACACCCCTTATGTATGGGCTGATAACGGAAAAGGCAAACTGGAAAAACGTACGGTTGAACTTGGTGACTATGACGAAGGAATGGACATGTATGAGATAAAATCCGGATTGGCGCCGGAGGATATGATCGCATGGCCGTTATCCGGATTTTGTGAAGGATTAAAGACAACTACAAATGCAGGCGAAGGAATGGTGGAAGAATATCCGGATGACGGTAAGCTTTCTGATGATATGGATGAGGGCTACCAGCAGGATTTGTCCGATGAAACTCCGGAAGACAGCAGTATGACAGATTCCTATAATATGGACGAAAATATTGACACCGGTATGGTTGGCGAAAATGATATGAAACCGGTGACAGACGGTTCGGAAGATGGGGATTTGGGAGATGATACAGGAAGTTCAGACACTCCGGCAGCAGAATAGGGGGTGGATCTATGCTTTTAAATCTCAGTCATATTTATAAGGATTATCAGCAGGAAAAACTGGTAGTTCCGGTTTTAAAAGATGTCAGCCTTTCCGTGGAAGAAGGCGAATATGTGGCGATCATGGGACCATCCGGTTCCGGAAAAACCACACTGATGAATATTATCGGATGCTTAGATCTGCCAACCAGCGGAAATTATGAGCTTTCCGGTCAGGATGTTCTGGCTTGCAAAGACCGGGAGCTGGCAGATGTAAGACTGAACAGCATTGGATTTGTATTTCAGAGTTTTCATCTGCTGCCGCGGGAGAGTGCACTGGAAAATGTGGCACTTCCGTTAATCTATGCAGGTGTGAAAAAAGCAGACCGGGAAAAACGTGCAGCAGCGGCACTGGAGCGCGTGGGACTGGCAGATCGTGTGGATTTCAAACCGACACAGCTTTCCGGAGGACAAAAACAGCGTGTGGCAATTGCCCGCGCAATGGTGAATAATCCGAAGATTTTACTTGCAGATGAGCCGACGGGTGCGTTAGATTCCAAATCAGGAAAGCAGATCATGGAGCTGTTTGAACGGTTGAATGAAGAAGGTGTAACAATTGTTATGATCACACACGATGCCAAGATTGCTTCTTATGCAAAACGTGTGATCCGCATTATCGATGGTGAGATAGAGGAGGCGGCAGAATGAAAAATAAAAAAGTCATGAAACGTGTTCTTGTGATCGCCATTGTTGCTGCTGTGGCAGTCGGGGGGATTGGCGGAGGCATTTATGTACAGCGGTCTAAAATGACGGCAGAGGTGCAGTCAGTGGCAGATTTGAATAGCGGTTACTGGGGAGATGACGTCAACAGCTCCGGCTTGGTGACAAATGATTATTCCCAGACCGTAGAGATCTCAAAAGATGATGAGATTAAAGAAGTTTATGTCGAAGAAGGACAGCAGGTGCAGAAAGGCGATAAACTGCTGGCATTGGATACGACAGTTGCAACCCTGAATCTGCAGGGAAAAGAGCTGGAAGTGGAAAATCTGAAAAATCAGATTACACTTGCACAGAATGAATTAAAGAAGCTGAAAAATACAAAACCGTATGTGGAACCGTCAGAACCTGTAACGCCGGATTCATCGACACCTTCAACACCGGATGTTCCGGAAATGAGCGGGGATGCCTATAATTATATTTTATGGACAGCGGTGCCTTATAATCAGAATGAAGCAGATGGAAGTGCAGAGAATCCATATCGTTATTTGTGTACGGAAGATGCTTATGTGACAGGAAGTTTTTTCAGTCAGTTATCAGAAGCCGGACTGCATGTGGTATTTGAAATCCATGAGAATAACAGTGTATCCGGAAAACTTTTATCAGAATGGGAAGTGGATGGTTCTCAGATTGTGGTGCCGGATGCGGATACCCGCTGGTCTGTGGCAGATCGGACACAGTTGACAGAAGATACCAATATATCAGATACAGATACCGTGGATGATACAGGCGCTGATGTGGCGGATCAGGGAGGTTATACCCAGAGTGAACTGAATGATATGATCGTGGAACAGGAAAAGAAGCTCAAAGATTTGGATCTGGATAAGCGAAAAGCAGAGCTGGAAGTAGAAAAACTGAAGGCCCAGAGCAGCGATGGTATTATCTATGCAAATGTGACCGGAACCGTGAAAAATCTGCAGGATAAAGATAATCTTCCAACCGATGGAACACCGTTTATGGAAATAGCGGGTTCTGAAGGACTATATGTGACCGGTGGAATCAGTGAACTTTTGCTGGATAAGGTGAAACCGGGACAGATTGTCAGCGTTTCTTCCTGGGAGAGCGGAACAAGCTGTGAGGCGGAGATTACGGAAATTAAAAATTATCCGTCTGCAAATGTATCTTCTTACGGGGGCGGTAACAATAACGTGTCTTACTATCCGTTTGTTGCGTATATTGAGGATTCCACAGGACTTCGAAACGGAGAGTATGTGGACATCAATATGACGGTATCCGATGAGGAAGATGGTGCATCCATTTATATTTTCAAAGGTTATGTGCGTTCCGAAAATGGAAAGTCTTATGTATTAAAGGCAGATGAAAATGACCGTCTGGTAAAACAGTATGTAAAAACAGGAAAAATTATTAATGGTGATACCATTGAAATTAAATCCGGACTGACAGAGGATGAGCGTATTGCATTTCCATATGGAAAGACTGCAAAAGAAGGCATCCGTGCAGTAAATGCCGATGATTCATCAAATTAGAGGGAGGTGCGTGAAATGTTAGAAAATATTAGACTGTCCTTTCAGGGCATTTGGTCACATAAAATGCGTTCCTTTCTGACGATGCTTGGTATTATTATCGGTATTGGTGCGATTATTGCGATTGTTTCCACAATTCAGGGAACAAATGAGCAGATCAAGCAGAATCTGGTGGGAGCCGGAAATAATACAGTTACCGTTCAGCTTTATCAGAATGAATGGACGTATGAAATGGATTACAATGGAATTCCGGACGGTGTTCCTGTAATCAGTGATGATACGATGCAGCAGATTCTGGCAGCAGATGGCGTGGAGGACGCTTCCCGTTATACCAGCCGTCAGGGTTACGATACTGTATGCTATGGAAATATATCTCTTTCCGGCGGTTATGTCATGGGAATCGACCAGAACTATCTGGATACCTGCAGTTATGCGGTAAAAGAAGGTCGTGGATTTGACAGTAACGACTATGCAAAATATAGAAAAGTAGCAATTTTGGATCAGGATTGTGCATCTTCTCTGTTTCAGGGAGAAGATGCCATTGGAAAAACTATCGAAATATCCGGGGAACCATATACTGTTGTCGGAATTGCAGACAAAAAGGATGGTTTTGAACCGGTGATCAATTCTATGGATGATTACTATACTTATATGCAGGACAGCAGCGGCAGAGTGTTTATTCCGTCTACGACCTGGCCGATCGTATTTCAGTATGATGAACCGCAGAGCGTCGTTTTGCGTGCAACGGATACAGATTCCATGTCATCAGCAGGTCAGGCAGTAGCGGATATCCTGAATGCAAATCTTACCGTTTCTGACAGTACGATTCAGTATAAAGGACAGGATCTGTTAAAACAGGCACAGGATATTCAGGAACTGAGCCAGTCCACAAATCGGATGCTGATCTGGATCGCAGGAATTTCTCTGTTAGTTGGTGGTATTGGTGTTATGAATATCATGTTGGTATCTGTGACAGAGCGTACACAGGAAATTGGTCTGAAAAAAGCTATCGGAGCAAAGAAAGGTCATATTCTTGGACAGTTTCTGACGGAAGCAGCTGTATTGACCAGTCTTGGTGGTATTATTGGTGTGGTTGCTGGTATTATACTGGCAGAGGTGATTTCAAAAGTCAGTGAGATGCCGGTGGTGATCAGTGTACCGGCGGCAATCATAGCAGTGGCATTTTCTATGGGAATTGGAATTATTTTTGGATTGTTGCCATCTTATAAGGCGGCGAATCTGAAACCAATCGATGCTTTGCGCCGGGAATAGATCTTACTTGTGTGGTTGAAAAAATTTAGTGATAAAAATTTAAGTTAATGAAGCGTCTCCAATTGATTTTTTCTTGTGCAAGCACAGGTGGACTCAGACCTTTTTCAACAGAAAAGGTGTTTTTTTCAATAGGATATAACTACATGTAGCGTATTGTATATGTGTAAATAACGAAATCGAAGCATCCTTCCAGAATCAGCGATTGAGTGAACGACTGATTTTCACAAGGTTTTGCGCGAACGGGAAACGACCAGCTTTTATCGGAGTTGAGAGTGAGCGCGATGAAACCGCAGTGAAATGAAGGCAGTGAGCGTCTAGCAATTCTGGAAGGATGCTTCGATTTCGTTTTAGATATACTAAATTTTGATGAATTGAAAAAGTAAATTCCACTTTGCAAAGGTAAATTTTCGCCAAGAACACGATGAACAAGGCTTGAATATTGGCAAAAATCAGTGTATACTTTTGAAAGAATAAAATTTCCTCAGGAGGAAGCTATGATTGACATTAAGTTTTTAAGAGAAAACCCGGATATTGTAAAACAGAATATCAAAAATAAATTTCAGGACCACAAACTTGGTCTGGTAGACGAAGTGATCGAGTTAGATGCATCATCCAGAAATGTTCAGCAGGAAGCTGACGATCTTCGTGCCAACAGAAACCGTATCTCCAAACAGATCGGTGCACTGATGGGACAGGGCAAAAAGGAAGAAGCAATGGCATTAAAAGAGCAGGTTGCCAAAGATGCAGAACGTCTGACAGAGCTTGAAGCACAGGAAAGCGAACTTCAGGAGAAAATCAAAAAGATTATGATGACCATCCCGAACATCATTGATCCGTCTGTTCCGATTGGAAAAGATGACAGTGAGAACGTAGAGGTTGAGCGTTTTGGTGAGCCGGTTGTTCCGGATTTTGAGATTCCGTACCATACAGAAATTATGGAGAAATTTGACGGTATCGACCTTGACAGTGCAAGAAAAGTAGCCGGAAACGGTTTTTATTATTTGAAAGGGGATATTGCCCGCCTGCATTCTGCAGTTCTGGCTTATGCCCGTGATTTTATGATTGACCGTGGATTCACCTACTGCATTCCGCCATATATGATCAGAAGTAACGTTGTTACCGGCGTTATGAGTTTTGATGAGATGGACGCTATGATGTACAAGATCGAAGGCGAAGACCTGTATCTGATCGGTACTTCTGAGCATTCCATGATCGGAAGCTTTATCGATACTATGATCGACGAGGAACAGCTGCCAAAAACTCTGACAAGCTATTCTCCATGTTTCCGTAAAGAGAAAGGCGCTCATGGTATCGAGGAGAGAGGCGTATATCGTATTCACCAGTTTGAAAAACAGGAAATGATCGTTGTTTGCAAACCAGAAGATTCCATGATGTGGTATGAAAAATTATGGCAGAATACCGTAGATCTGTTCCGTAGCCTTGATATTCCGGTTCGTACATTAGAGTGCTGCTCCGGTGACCTTGCTGACCTGAAAGTAAAATCTGTCGATGTAGAGGCATGGTCTCCACGTCAGAAGAAATATTTTGAGGTAGGAAGCTGTTCTAACCTTGGTGATGCTCAGGCAAGACGTCTGAAAATCCGTGTCAAAGGCAAAGATGGCAAGAAATATCTGGCACACACATTAAATAATACAGTAGTTGCTCCGCCAAGAATGCTGATTGCATTCTTAGAGAACAACTTAAATGCAGACGGAACTGTAAATATTCCGAAAGCATTACAGCCATACATGGGTGGAAAAACAAAAATTGAGTAATTAAGAGACGGCAAGGCCTGGCAATGAAGTCGGGTCTTGCCGTTGTTGTATATAAGCAAACAGAAGAATTGCGTGATGTTTCGATTGATATTATGATGATAAAGAGGCAGGACATGGAATCTTAACAATAGTGTAGTTATTCTATGAATGTCAGTATGAGATAATCATGTCTGATAAATATGATTAGAAAGAATTATGAATAGATCCCAAAAGTTAGTATTGAAAAACATATAAAATTGTGATAGAATACCTACAATTTGTATATATGGCAGAAAAGTGAATATTATGCATGAATAATGTATAAATATACAAAAAAGAGAAAATTCCCTCTTTTTTTTTGCAACAAGCCAGGAAATACATGTTAAAATAAAAATGTATATTGTAAAAAAGAGAAAGGACGGGCGAATAAATGAAAGCATTTCTGATTCTGGAAGAGGGTACAGTATTTACCGGAACAAGCATTGGTTCGACAAAGAGCGTGATCAGTGAGATCGTCTTCAATACTTCCATGACTGGTTATCTGGAGGTTTTGACAGACCCATCCTATGCGGGACAGGCAGTCGTAATGACTTATCCGCTGATTGGAAATTATGGAATTACACCGGATATGGAGTCTGCGCAGCCATGGCCGGACGGATATATCGTAAGAGAATTATCCAGAATTCCAAGCAATTTCCGTTGCCAGGGAACCGTTCAGGATTTCCTGAAAGAGCACGATATTCCGGGAATCGCAGGAATTGACACAAGAGCATTGACAAAAATTCTGCGTGAAAAAGGAACCATGAACGGCATGATCACCACTGATGAAAATTACAAACTTGATGAAATTCTGCCGCAGCTTCATGTATACAATACAGGAAATGTAGTAGATAAAGTGACATGCAGTGAGAAAGAAGTGCTGAAAGCAGACGGCTATAAAGTAGCCCTGCTGGACTTTGGTGCAAAAAATAACATTGCACAGTCTCTGCACAAACGTGGTTGCGAAGTTACGATTTACCCGGCACACACAACAGCCGAGGAAATTCTTGCTTCCAACCCGGACGGAATCATGCTTTCTAACGGACCTGGAGATCCGAAAGCCTGCACGGATATTATCAAAGAAGTGAAAAAACTTTACGATTCTGAAGTGCCGATTTTTGCAATCTGCTTAGGACATCAGCTGATGGCATTAGCTACCGGCGCAGATACTTACAAATTAAAATACGGCCACAGAGGCGGCAATCATCCGGTAAAAGATCTGGAGACAGGTCGTGTATACATTTCATCTCAGAACCATGGATACGCGGTTGATGCAGAAAGTCTTGATCCGGCAGTTGCAGTTCCGGCATTTACAAATGTAAACGACGGAACCAACGAGGGGCTCAAGTATACAGGTAAAAATATCTTTACCGTACAGTTCCATCCGGAAGCATGCCCTGGACCACAGGATTCCGGATACCTGTTTGACAAGTTTATTGAAATGATGGGAGGACAGAAATAATGCCAAAGAGATCAGATATCAAAAAAGTATTAGTAATCGGTTCCGGTCCGATCGTTATCGGACAGGCAGCTGAGTTTGATTATGCGGGTACACAGGCATGCCGTTCCCTGAAAGAGGAAGGCGTTGAGGTTTGTCTGGTAAACTCCAACCCGGCAACCATCATGACAGATAAACAGATCGCAGATCAGGTGTACATTGAGCCGCTGACTGTTGATGTGTTAAAACAGATTATTTTAAAAGAAAAACCGGACAGCGTACTTCCGACCCTTGGTGGACAGGCAGGTCTGAACCTTGGTATGGAGCTGGCAGAATCCGGATTCTTAGAGGAAAACGATGTAAAACTTATCGGTACAACAGCTGAGACAATTTTCCGTGCGGAGGATCGTCAGGCATTCAAAGATACCATGGAAAAAATCGGCGAGCCGTGTGCCGCTTCTCTGGTCGTAAATACAGTAGAGGACGGTATCAAATTTACAAATACCATCGGTTATCCGGTTGTACTGCGTCCGGCTTTCACTTTAGGAGGAAGCGGCGGCGGTATCGCTCACAACGAAGAAGAACTGGTTGAAATCCTGAGCAACGGTCTGCGTCTGAGCCGTGTCGGAGAAGTTCTGGTTGAGCGCTGCATTGCCGGATGGAAAGAAATCGAGTACGAAGTAATGCGTGATGCTAATGGAAACTGCATTACCGTATGTAATATGGAGAACATTGATCCGGTTGGTGTCCATACCGGTGATTCCATTGTAGTAGCTCCGTCCCAGACACTAGGCGACAAAGAATACCAGATGCTGCGTACATCTGCGTTAAACATCATTAGCGAGCTGAACATCACTGGTGGTTGTAACGTACAGTATGCGTTAAATCCGGATTCCTTCGAGTACTGCGTTATCGAAGTTAACCCGCGTGTAAGCCGTTCTTCTGCGCTGGCTTCCAAAGCAACAGGATATCCGATCGCAAAAGTTGCTGCAAAGATCGCACTTGGTTATACACTGGATGAGATTAAAAATGCTATCACAGGCAAAACTTATGCAAGTTTTGAGCCGATGCTGGATTACTGTGTTGTAAAAATCCCGCGTCTGCCGTTTGATAAATTTATCACTGCAAAACGTACGCTGACCACACAGATGAAAGCAACCGGTGAGGTTATGAGTATCTGCACAAACTTCGAGGGTGCACTGATGAAAGCCATCCGTTCACTGGAACAGCATGTTGACAGTCTTGTCTCTGATGAGTATTTGACACTTTCTTATGACAAACTGATCGAGCGTCTGAAAGTAGTTGATGACAGAAGAATCTGGGTCATCGCTGAAGCATGCCGTCGTGGAGTTTCTTATGATACGATCCATGACATCACAAAAATCGACAAATGGTTTATTGATAAGATTGCAATCCTGGTTGAGATGGAAGGCCGTCTGCGCAGCGAGGCATTGACAGTTGATCTGCTCCGCGAAGCAAAACGTATTGAGTTCCCGGATAAAGTCATTGCGCAGTTAACCGGAAAAGACGAAGAATACATCAAAAACATGCGTTACGAAAACGGTATCACAGCTTCTTTCAAGATGGTTGATACCTGTGCCGCTGAGTTTGAGGCAACTACACCATATTACTATTCATGCTTTGGTGGTGAAAATGAAGCAGACGGAACTGCAAAGAAGAAAAAAGTTCTGGTACTTGGTTCCGGCCCGATCCGTATCGGACAGGGTATCGAGTTCGATTTCTGTTCTGTTCATTGTACATGGGCATTTTCTAAAGCAGGATATGAAACCATTATTATTAACAACAATCCGGAGACCGTTTCCACCGACTTTGATATCGCTGACAAACTGTATTTCGAGCCGCTGACACCGGAAGATGTAGAGAACGTCGTAAACATCGAAAAGCCGGATGGAGCAGTCGTACAGTTCGGTGGACAGACAGCCATCAAACTGACCGAGAGTCTGATGAAAATGGGAGTTCCGATCCTTGGTACAAAAGCTGAAGATGTTGATGCAGCCGAAGACCGTGAGCTCTTTGATGAAATCCTGGAGCAGACAGGTATTCCGAGAGCAGCAGGTGATACGGTATACACCGCTCAGGAAGCAAAAGCAGCAGCAAACCGTATCGGTTATCCGGTACTGGTTCGTCCTTCCTATGTACTTGGCGGACAGGGCATGCACATTGCATTCAATGATGATGAGATTGTAGAATTTATCGATACCATCAACCAGATCGCACAGGATCACCCGATTCTGATCGATAAATACCTGATGGGTAAAGAAATTGAAGTTGATGCGGTATGCGACGGTACCGATATCCTGATTCCTGGTATCATGGAGCATATCGAGCGCACCGGCGTACATTCCGGCGACAGTATTTCCGTATATCCGGCACCGACCATCAGCGATCATGTAAAAGAGACCATCGTAGAGTATACAAAACGTCTGGCAAGAGCACTTCATGTCGTAGGACTGATTAATATTCAGTTCATCGCCATGAACGAGGAAGTATATGTAATCGAAGTAAACCCGCGTTCTTCCAGAACCGTACCGTATATCAGCAAAGTAACAGGTATTCCGATTGTAGATCTGGCAACCAAAGTAATCCTTGGCGAGACCATCAAAGGCATGGGTTATGAGCCGGGACTGGCACCGGAAGCAGATTACATTGCCATCAAGATGCCGGTATTCTCCTTTGAAAAGCTGCGTGGCGCTGAGATCAGCCTTGGACCGGAAATGAAATCCACCGGTGAGTGCCTTGGTATTGCAAAGAACTTCAATGAAGCACTGTACAAAGCATTTATTGGCGCAGGCATTCAGCTTCCAAAGTACAAACAGATGATTATGACCGTAAAAGATGCGGATAAACCGGAGGCAGTCAGTGTCGCGAAACGTTTCGAAGCACTTGGTTATACCATTTATGCTACAAGAAGTACTGCAAAATACCTGCAGGATCATGGCGTAAACGCACGCCGTGTTAATAAAATTTCTCAGGAATCACCAAACGTTATGGATCTGATCCTTGGCCACAAGATCGACCTTGTTATCGATACACCGACACAGGGACGTGACAAATCCAGAGACGGATTCCTTATTCGCCGAAATGCCATTGAGACAGGTGTTCACTGCCTGACATCTATGGATACAGCAAATGCGCTGGCACTCAGCCTGGAGACCGCAAATGATGAGATGACGATGATCGACATCGCGACTGTCAAAAATCTTTAAAATTTAATTTTGAGGTTTTGAAGACGCCAGAAGTTAATTTTACCTTCGCAGCTAATAATCGCTTGCTTAGGAAAAATTACCTTCTGGCGTCATTTCAGTTACGGAGAAATTTACAGGAGATCTTTATAAAAACTGATGTAGTAAGAGGTAAGCCACCAAAAACAAGAATTGTTAAAAAAATATCAAACTTTTGTAAAAGGGGGTGGATTTTTCGATAACTTTGTGGTAATGTAGGGACTGGGAAGAAATTTAATTACCTGATTGTGGGTATTGCATTGTACGCGTACGTGTGTTAAAGTGAACATGTAAGATTTTTTAAAGCCTTAGCAAAAAGAGCGAGGAACCATCGAAAAAGAAAAAAAGGATATCTAAATCCGATTCAGGTGTGCGAATCCTTATTTTTTTGGAGGATTCTGTTAAAAAAATAACAGACTTACGATGACTTTTCACCCTTTCGACTGTGTTAAAAAAATGACAAAAGTAAACGAAAAATCCTTTGAAAATTTGGGAAAAATGACGGAGGAAGCGTTGCAAAAAGCAAATGATAGTGCTAGAATATAGCATGTCTAGCGTTGTTCTTTTAACATAATTACTAGAGGTATATTTTAAAAGTCAAGAAGGAGAGAAGAAAAATGGCAAAGAAAGTTGTATTAGCAGGCGCTTGCCGTACTGCAATTGGTAAAATGGGCGGACAGTTTGGAAATACTCCGGCTGTTGAGTTAGGATCCATCGTTATCAGAGAGGCATTAAAAAGAGCAGGCGTTGCTCCGGAGCAGGTTGACGAGGTTATGATGGGATGCGTTATCCAGGCTTCCCAGGGACAGAACGTTGCTCGTCAGGCATCTATCAAAGCAGGTATCCCGAATGAGGTTCCGGCTTTCACACTGAATGTAGTATGCGGATCCGGTCTGAAATGTGTAAATGAGGCTGCAAACATGATCATGGCTGGTCAGGCTGATATCGTTGTAGCTGGTGGTATGGAGAACATGTCCATGGCTCCATATGCATTAAAGAAAGCACGTTTCGGTTACAGAATGAACAATGCAACTATGATTGATACAATGGTTAACGATGCATTATGGGATGCATTCAACAACTACCATATGATGATCACAGCTGAGAATATTTGTGATCAGTGGGGATTAACGCGTGAAGAACTTGATGAGTTCGCAGCAGTTTCCCAGCAGAAAGCAGTAGCAGCTCAGGAGTCTGGAGCATTTGATGATGAGATCGTTCCGGTTCCGGTTAAAATGAAAAAAGAGACCGTTATGATCACAAAAGATGAGGGACCACGTCCTGGCACAACAAAAGAGTCTCTTGCAAAATTAAAATGCTGCTCCGGTAAAGAGGGCGGACTTGTTACAGCAGGTAACGCTTCCGGTATCAACGATGGTGCTGCAGCAATCGTTGTAATGAGCGAAGAGAAAGCAAAAGAGCTTGGTGTTAAACCGATGGCTACATTCGTAGCAGGTGCTCTTGGCGGATGCGCTCCGGAGATCATGGGTATCGGACCAGTTCCGGCTACAAAGAAAGCATTAAAGATCGCTGGTCTTACAATTGATGATATGGATCTGATCGAGGCAAACGAGGCATTTGCAGCTCAGTCTGTAGCAGTACAGAAAGAGTTAGGATTCAGCTCTGACATCTTAAACGTAAACGGTGGTGCTATCGCACTTGGACATCCGGTAGGAGCTTCAGGATGCCGTATCCTTGTTACACTGCTTCACGCTATGCAGAAGAGAGACGTTACATACGGACTTGCTACACTGTGTATCGGCGGTGGAATGGGTTGTGCTACAATCGTTAAAAAAGAAGCTTAATTTTCAAAAATTAAATTAGAAGGATATTAAAAATCCGGACGGATCTCCGGCATGATTGCGACATGCGAAAATGTCGGAGATATTTTAATAACTGGTATTGTTAGTTATTTAACACATTTGCTATGGAAACAAAAAATATAATAATTTAGATATGTGATGACTAATCTATGGACAGGATTGTTTGGGTATGGCAGTCGGAATGTTTCATATTAGTATATAATTTCATTATAAGGAGGACATATCATGAAAGTTGGTATTATTGGAGCAGGAACAATGGGATCTGGTATCGCACAGGCTTTTGCACAGACAGAAGGTTATGAAGTATATTTATGCGATATCAATGATGAATTTGCTGCAAACGGCAAGAACAAAATCGCAAAAGGATTCGAGAAAAGAATCGCAAAAGGCAAAATGGATCAGGACAAAGCTGATGCAATCCTTGCTAAAATTACCACAGGTACAAAAGACATTTGTACAGATGCTGATTTAGTAGTTGAAGCAGCATTAGAAGATATGGCAATCAAAAAACAGACATTCAAAGAGCTTCAGGAGATCGTTCCGGCTGAGTGTATTTTTGCAACAAACACATCTTCATTATCTATTACAGAGATCGGTGCAGGTCTTGACAGACCGGTAATCGGAATGCACTTCTTCAATCCGGCACCTGTAATGAAACTTATCGAGGTAATTCAGGGAGCAAATACTCCGGATGAGTTAAGAGACAAAATCGTTGAGATCTCCAAAGAGATCGGCAAAACACCGGTACAGGTTAACGAGGCAGCTGGTTTCGTAGTAAACAGAATCCTTGTTCCGATGATCAACGAAGGTATCTGCGTATTAGAAGCAGGTGTTGCAAGCGTAGAAGATATCGATGCAGCAATGAAATTAGGTGCTAACCACCCTATGGGACCTTTACAGTTAGGTGATTACATTGGTCTTGATATCTGCCTTGCTATCATGGAAGTAATCTATTCTGAGACAGGCGATCCTAAATATCGTCCGGCTCCATTACTTAGAAAAATGGTACGTGCAGGTAAACTTGGCTGCAAGACAGGCGTAGGTTTCTACGATTACAGCAAGTAAGAATAGAATAAATACTCTCGAATTATAAGGGGTATAATCCTTATAAGATATATAAGAAGTTAACGGTCGGAATAACAATTTCCGATTATTACATCGGAGAGTGGTGCCAGACATGTGCATTTTGCTACACATGTCTTTGGTGCCTTTTGGAGTTTTGACTGTGCTTCACTAAAAATGGAGGAAAAGTAAAAAATGGATTTCGGATTAAGTAAGAAACATGAAATGGCAAGAAGCCTTTTCAAAGAATTCGCTGAGAACGAAGTAAAACCACTTGCTCAGGAAGTTGACGAAACTGAAAAATTCCCAAGAGCTACCGTTGACAAAATGGCTAAATATGGCTTCCTTGGAATCCCGGTACCGAAGGAACTCGGTGGACAGGGTTGTGACATCCTTACATACGTTATGTGCGTAGAGGAGTTATCAAAAGTTTGCGGTACTACAGGTGTTATCGTATCTGCACATACATCTCTGTGTGTAGACCCGATTCTTACATTTGGTACACCAGAGCAGAAAGCTAAATATGTTCCGGACCTTGCTTCCGGTAAAAAACTCGGTGCTTTCGGTTTAACAGAGCCGATGGCAGGTACAGACGCTCAGGGACAGCAGACAAAGGCTGTTTTAGACGGAGATGAGTGGGTTCTTAACGGATCTAAATGCTTCATCACAAACGGTAAAGAAGCTGACGTATATATCGTAATTGCTGTAACAGGCAAAGTTGAAAAACGTGGCAGAACAATGAAAGAGATCTCTGCTTTCATCGTTGAAAAAGGAACTCCAGGATTTACTTTTGGTGTTAAAGAGAAAAAAATGGGTATCCGTGGTTCATCCACATATGAGTTAATCTTCACAGATTGCCGTATCCCGAAAGAGAACCTTCTTGGAAAACAGGGTAAAGGTTTCAATATCGCTATGCATACACTGGATGGCGGACGTATCGGTATCGCTGCACAGGCACTTGGTCTTGCAGAGGGTGCATTAGAGACAACAATCGCATACGTAAAAGAGAGAAAACAGTTCGGCAGAAGCATCGCTCAGTTCCAGAACACACAGTTCCAGTTAGCAGATATGGCTACAAAAGTTAAAGCTGCTCAGTTAATGGTATACAGAGCTGCATTAAAGAAAGATGAGTACCAGGCAGGTGCTAAAGTTTCTTATTCTGTAGAAGCTGCTATGGCAAAACTTTACGCTGCAGAAGTTGCAATGGAAGTTACAACAAAATGCGTACAGTTACATGGTGGTTATGGTTACATCAGAGAGTACGATGTTGAGCGTATGATGCGTGATGCTAAGATCACAGAGATTTACGAAGGAACAAGTGAAGTTCAGCGTATGGTTATTTCTGGTGCATTACTTAAGTAAGGAGGAAAACAATCGTGAAGATTATTGTTTGTATTAAACAGGTACCTGATACAGCAGGTGGAGTTAAGTTCAATCCGGACGGAACTCTTGACAGAGCAGCAATGCTCACAATCATGAACCCAGATGATAAAGCAGGTCTTGAGGCTGCTTTAAGATTAAAAGATCAGTACGGTGCAGAAGTTACTGTTTTAACAATGGGACTTCCGAAAGCTGGCGATACATTACGTGAAGCATTAGCTATGGGCGCTGACAATGCAGTTCTTGTAACTGACAGATGCCTCGGCGGTGCTGATACATGGGCTACATCTTCTACAATTGCAGCAGCAATTCGTGAGATGGGCGATTACGATCTGATCATCACAGGCCGTCAGGCTATCGATGGTGATACAGCTCAGGTTGGTCCTCAGATTTCTGAGCACCTTGATATCCCGGTTATCTCTTATGCACGTAAAATCGAGATCGAAGGAGATGCTGTAAAAGTTCAGCGTCAGTATGATGACAGATATCATGTAGTAAAAGCTCAGATGCCTTGTCTGATCACATGCTTAGCAGAGCTGAACGACCCAAGATACATGACTCCGGGCGGAATCTTTGATGCATGCGAAGCAGAGATCTCTACAATGGGTAGAGCAGATCTGAAGACTCTGGAAGACGGAAATATGGGTCTTGCAGGTTCTCCGACAAAGATCGCAAAAGCATCCGACAAAGTAAGAAAAGGTGCTGGAGAGAAAATCACACTGGATACAGAAGAAGCTGTTTCTTATCTGCTTGGTAAGATGACAGAGAAACATGTATGCGGACTGTAAGAGAAAGGAGAAATAACAATGGCAGCAATGGAACAATCCTTAATTGAGCAGTACAAAGACGTATATGTATTCGCTCAGCAGGTAGATAATGAAATTAGCCCGATTGCTTTCGAGTTACTCGGAAAAGCAAAAGATCTTGCAAATGATTTAAATGAAAAAGTAGTAGCAGTATTAATTGGACATAACGTAAAAGACCTTGCAGCTCAGCTTGGTGCTTATGGTGCAGACAAAGTTATCGTTGTAGATGACAAAGAGCTTGAAGTATACAGAACAGAACCGTATACACATGCACTTGCATCTGTAATCAATGAGTTCAAACCGGAGATCATGTTAGTTGGTGCAACAGCTATCGGTCGTGACCTTGGACCACGTGTATCTGCACGTGTTCAGACAGGTCTGACAGCAGACTGTACATCCCTTGAGATCGGTAATTTCCCACTTAACCCGATGCCGGGCAGAGAGCAGAAACCAAATCAGTTACTGATGACACGTCCTGCTTTCGGTGGAAATACAATCGCTACAATCGCTTGCCCGGACAACCGTCCGCAGATGGCAACTGTTCGTCCAGGTGTTATGCAGAAAATCGAGCCGATCGCTGATGCTAATCCGGAAGTTGTTGAGTACAACCCGGGATTCACACCGGATAACAAATATGTTGAGATTCTTGACATTGTTAAAAACGTATCTGACGTTGTTGATATCCAGGACGCTAAGATCCTTGTATCTGGTGGTCGTGGAGTTGGAACACCGGAGAACTTCAAAATGCTCGAAGAGCTGGCTGAGGTTGTTGGTGGTACTGTATCCTGCTCTCGTGCAGTAGTAGATGCTGGTTGGAAACCACAGGATCTGCAGGTTGGTCAGACTGGTAAAACAGTTCGTCCGCAGGTTTACTTTGCAATCGGTATTTCCGGAGCAATCCAGCACGTAGCTGGTATGGAAGAGTCTGATCTCATCATCGCAATCAACAAAGACGAAGATGCTCCTATCTTTGATGTAGCTGATTACGGTATCGTTGGAGATCTGAACAAGATCGTTCCACTTCTTACTGAGGAGATCAAAAAAGCTCTTGCAGCTAAATAAAATTTAAAGTTTACGCAGTGGCTTAAACTTTAGTGTATGAATCGAAAACGTGGTATTTTACCTTCGCGGCTAACAATCGCCTGCTTAGGAAAAATACCACGTTTTCTTTATTTACGCTGTGAAATTATAAGTGCCACTTTTTCATGATATTAAATTTTATATCGCCTTAATCGCTATGCCGCTGCGCTATTATGTTGCGTAACGCACTTTGTGTGGTACGCAGTGTAGGGTGGTGCAAAAATTTATAGAGTCATGTAAGTAAATTAGGTCTGAGTTTATTTTTTCTCAAGGAGCGATTGGTAGCGACTGAGACAAAATAAATTCAGGCCTTTTTGGAGTTTCACTAAATTTTTAGTCACCTGAAACAAGATACATGGTATAATGTATGTAAAATATTTTACATAAAATTTACTTAAAATATGATTTCATTTTACGGGATGTATTTATAATAATAAATAAAATAAGCCAGTTAGGAACATCAAACAGGAAAATGCTTCTAAATAGTGAAAAAGATGAGCAATAGGTAAAGCGTAATGTACCTATGGTGTCAGCTGATGGAAGTAGATGAGGTGGTAAGATATGATGATTTATATTGTGGAAGATGATAAGAATATTCAGGAAATTGAGAGTTTTGCATTGAAAAACTCCGGTTATGAAGTGCGCGGATTTGAATGTGCCAAAGATTTTTATGGAGCTTTAGATGAGCAGATTCCAGATTTAGTTTTGCTGGATATTATGTTACCGGATGAGGATGGATTGCAAATTTTGAAAAAACTGCGTCTGAATCACAGTACAGTGCTTGTCCCAGTTATTATGGTAACAGCGAAAACAACAGAATTGGATAAAGTAAAAGGCCTGGATCTCGGTGCGGACGATTATCTGACAAAACCGTTTGGTGTTATGGAATTAATTTCCAGAGTAAAAGCGTTATTGCGTAGAAGTGCTTCTATTCAGAAAAAAGAAGTATACGAATTTGAAGATATTACTCTGAATGACAGCAAGCATGAAGTACATACGGCAGAGGGAAAATGCGATCTGACTTACAAAGAGTATGAATTACTGAAATATCTGATTATGAATGAAGGTATTGTATTGACCAGAGACCGTCTGATGGAAGAAATCTGGGGGATGGATTTTACTGGTGAATCACGTACGCTTGACATGCATATCAAGACATTACGTCAGAAGTTGGGAGCAGCTGGAAAATTGATCCAGACTGTCCGAAATGTAGGATATAGTTTGAATCATATTAGAAACTAATGGGGCAGAAGGTATGAGAAAAAAAATTCATAAAAATTTAGTTGGTATTGCAGCTTTGGCTATTTTACTGACAATCGGACTAACGTTTTGGGCATACTTTATGATGATGCAAAAACAGATTTTTCAGGATCTGCAGACGGATGTCCATGTGCTTGCAAGTTCAGATTATATTGTTGATACACTGGAACAGAATTATGATGCAAATGCGGATGGTTTGCGTATTACACTAATTAACGCAGACGGAAATGTGCTTTATGAGAGTAAAGCAAATGCCAGTAAGATGGAAAATCATATGGAACGACCTGAGGTTCAACAGGCTTTAAAAGACGGTGAAGGAAAAGCAACAAGACGTTCCAATACGATAGGTACTTTATCCTTTTATTATGCAGAAAAACTGGATAATGGCTGTATTATCCGTGTGTCCAGAGATATTCCATATGTAGCAAAAATGAGTATCTATCTGATTCCAGAGGGCATTGCCATATTTGCCGGAATTTTTGTACTGTGTATGATTTTGGGACATATCATGACGAAACGGTTTATTGAACCGATTGAAATGCTGGCTGTAGATGTAGAAAAAGTAAGTGAAATGCAGACGTATCCGGAGATTCAGCCATTTATTGAGACTATTAATCAGCAGCATCGGGAATTGAAACGAAATTCAAAGATGCGGCAGGAGTTTACGGCCAATGTATCTCATGAATTGAAGACCCCGTTGACATCTATTTCTGGTTATGCAGAACTGATTGAGTCTGGAATCGCGCAGGGCGAAGATACCGTGCGTTTTGCCGGGGAAATTCATAAGAGTTCCCAGCGTCTGCTGACACTGATCAATGATATTTTGCGTTTATCACAGCTGGATTCTGTGGAAGAATGTGTGGATACAGAACCAGTGGATCTGTATGAGATGGCATTGAATTGTCAGGATATGCTGGAAATGCAGGCGAATAAACATCAGGTGGTTGTTCGAGTGAAAGGCACAAGTGAGGTTATTCAGGCAAACCGCCGTATGATAGATGAGCTGATTTATAATCTGTGCGATAATGCTATCCGTTATAATCGTGTTGGAGGTTCTGTGAATGTAACGATCGGTGAAGAAGATCATCACCCATTTGTGTCGGTAAATGATACTGGAATTGGTGTATCGAAAGAAGATCAGGAGCGTATTTTTGAACGCTTTTATCGTGTGGATAAGAGCAGGTCTAAGCAGACGGGTGGAACCGGATTGGGACTGGCGATTGTAAAACACATTGCTGTGATGCATAAGGCGGAACTGAAAATTGAAAGTGAACTTGGAAAAGGAACGGAAATTAAGATTGTATTTCCGGTGCAGGTATGAGAAATGTTCTCGGGTAATTGTGTGGTTTAAAAGGAAGCTTATGAGAAGGGACTCTGCGATTTTATCTCCGCGGCTAACAATCGCTCGCTGAGAAAAAATAGCCAGAGTCCCTTTACGGTAGGTTGCGATTAAAAACCATACAATTACCCTACATTGTGACGCTCATGCATATGAAAGTACTGGAATAGTAATCACTATGTTGCATGCGCGAAAAATGTGGCTGTAGTGTCATGGATATAGATAGGGTATTCTATTTTTGTTATATAACTTGGCACGTACAGAACAAAATAGATAGTTTTAATAAATTAGATGTACGTGTGGTATACAATGATGTTCTGGTTGAAATAATTTAGAATGTGCCACGTACGTAAATTAAGGGGCATGACTTATTTTTTCTGAGCAAGCGATTGTTAGCTGCGAAGACAAAATAAGTCATGCCCCTTTTTGACATTCTAAATTTTAGCCACAAAGGAAATTATCCACGAATTTCAAGTAGTTTCTTTTTGAGTTCGCTTTCCATACGCTGCATTTCAGCTTCAGCAGTCTGACGTTTTTCACGGCCTTCAGTCTGAATCTTTAATACTTCATCAAAGGTGCTGATCAGAGATTCATTGGTATGTTTCAATGTCTCAAGATCAACGATACCACGCTCAGATTCTTTTGCAGTATCGATGGTAGCTGTTTTCAGAATATCAGCATTTTTGCGAAGCAGCTCATTGGTCATATCCGTTACTTCACGTTGTGCTTTGGCAGCCTGTGCGGAGTGCTCAATGCCAAGAGCAAGTACCATCTGACTCTTCCAGAGCGGAATGGTATTAACGATTGTGGACTGAATTTTCTCAGCCATCAGTGTATCGTTATTCTGTACCATGCGGATCTGCGGAGCAGTCTGAATGGAGATCATTCGTGTCAATTCCAAATCATGGATTTTTTTTTCAAAACGGTCACACATGGACTGCAGATCTTTGGCGGCCTGTGCATCTTCCGGCAGATTGGAAACTTCTGCTTTTGCAACAGCAGCGGCAAGCTCACCGGTGCGGACTTCCTCCAGTTTTTTCTTACCTGCAAGGATATACATGGAAAGCTCTTTGAAATAAGTCAAATTTACGTCGTACATCTTATCTAACAGGGCAATATCTTTCATCAAAGTTACCTGATGATTTTCCAGAGCGGTGCATATATTGTTTACGTTTACTTCTGCTTTGTCATATTTTGCTTTCATGGCAGTGATCTTGTTGGAGGACTTTTTGAATAATCCTTTGAAGCCCTTATCCTGCTCTGTGATATCAAAACTCTTCAGGTCGACAACCAGAGAGGAGAGCATGTCACCTACTTCGCCAAGATCTTTGGTACGAACGTTATTCAGAGCTGCTTCAGAGAAGTCAGCCATTTTCTTCTGTGTGCCGACGCCATATTGTAAGATTGCCTGAGAATTGTGCAAATCAATTTTTTCAGAAAAGTCATTGACCATCTGTAACTCTTCCGGTGTCAGATTTTTTTCGTTGAAAGCCGGATCAGCAACCTGTTCTGCAAGGTCAGAAGCAGCAGGTGCGGCAGGTGCTTCTTTTGTGTCCGGAGCCACATCGAAAGTTAGCGTTGGTGTGGTTGTAAAATCTTTGAATTCGTTGTCCATAGTAATTTTATCTCCTTAATTAATAATCATGTTATTGATTTTCATAACAATATGTGTTTGTAATTTGACTATATATTAACATAAAATCAATAAAAATATATAGATATTTAACCATTCGTAATAGAACTCTAAAAAGAAAGAGCAATCCTCAAAACTACTTATTATTAAGTGTGAAATCGTCTTCTTTTAAGCCTTCCTGCGCCAGCATCGTGTTTAGAACAGAGATATCAGAAGAAATATCCCAGGCGCGGTCCGCAAATAAGCTGTCCAGCAGTTTTTCAAATGCTACGTTCAAAGTGTCAACAGTTTGCTCAATTTCAGCCTTGGTATTGCTGATATTTTCACCTGCAATTGGTTGTTTGTCCAGTTCACGGTAAGCATCCAGCAATTTGGAAGTGGTCGGCAGATAGTAGTTCATCATTTTCTGCAGTTCCGGTGCAACCTCCGGGTGAACCCTGACTTCATCAAAAATACGCTGTACAAGCTGCTCCATTTTATCCAGTTTGCGGGAAATTTCTTCTCCCGGAATCGCGTCGTTGCACTCCCGGATATGGCGCACATAAGCCTGTCCTTCATCAATCAGTTTCTGGCACTCGGCAGATACTTTGTGTTCTGCCTGCTCTTTTTCCAGAATTTTTTCCTTTTCGTAATACTCGAGCCTTGCACTGCGATATTCTTCATACGCCTGATCAGAAAGCAGAAAATAATTGTCTTGTGTATCTACATGTGCTTCATAGAACAGATGCTGGTCGATCATTTTCTGCAAATCTTTTGCAATAAATGCTGTGGATTTATGATTTCGGTCTGCAAGCTGTTGAAGAGGGACACTCAAATGGTGATCAATCTGGCGTACATAACTTCTGTAACGGTTCAGCAGACGAATCTTTTTTGTGCCATTGATACCCAATGTGAATCCTGTCGCTGCAAGCACACCAAAAATAACAACGGGCACAATAAACATGTGGGAAACCGCAGCACTGAGTGCTGTAAATGTGATCAATCCTGCCAGTGTGAAAATTCCAATGGAATAACCAAGAGCCATGCTGATGATGGCACCTGCCTGCCCACCCGGACGTTTGTTATACAGTACAGGCGTCTGGGGTTGATCCGGAGCCGGGCGTGTGTGTATTGTTTTATAGTATGGGTTGGAACTATAAGGATTTTTGTTAGGCTGAGCAGCATTTTTTACAGAATCCTTTACAGTGTCGATGGTGTCGTTGATCACGTCTCCGATGGATCTGCTCAGATTTGTAAAATCTCCGGTGGAGATGGCTGAGTCAACGGCATCCTTTATCTTATCACCAACATCATTTAAGTTTGTATTCGGCATATAAAAAATCTCCTTTGTTATATCAGGCAAATACAAGTGCCTGTAATTATATAATTCATGAATATTCCGACATTTTTTTTGTAAGACAGGAATGAAACAAAACAGTATATCATACGTTTCTATATTTTTGTAATCCATGCAAATTCTGTAGCTCTTACAATAAAAAAGGGACTCGTTTTCATGTTTTCTATGATACCTTATCAGAAAGAAAAATACAACTATTGGCAAAGTGGAAAAAAGGGTATAAACTATTAAAAAAGCATAAACAGTTTTAACAGAAGAAAAAAGTTCAGAAGAAAAATTCACTGTATGACAGGGGATGAACAATGGATAAAATTTTTTCTGAAGGAACCATAAAAAAGAAAGCGTACAGGAGGTTTCAGGATGTATAGAGATATTGCAAAATTAATTATGTATGGAGATATAGACGAGGATTGCATTTTATATCAGATGGGTGAGATTTTTCGTGAATTTGAGGAAGGCACCCAGAGCAATGCAGTATTGATTCGTAAGGTGTATACCCAGATCAAACGTCTGCTGACAGTTGCAACGGATTTCGGATTTGATAAAAATCTGTGGCACAATTATTTGGCTTACTTCCTTATTACAGATGAAAATCCGTTCAGTATCACCTGTGAAAAAATCGGTGCAAACGATGGAAGTGTCAACCATTTTGCAAGAAATGATTTTGCTGCCATCAAAAATCTGTTTGAATATGATTTTTCCGAAATTGAAAAATCTCTGGGAATTGACTGTTTTACACAGATTTCCAATTATTGTGCCATTGAGAAAAAAGAGCTGATGTACAATAAAAATGTCAGTGAGAAAGTACAGGCATTGAGCAGCCGTATGGAGCAGGCAAAAGATGTGGAAGGATTTTTTACAGCCGTAACTGAATTTTACCGTGATTACGGTGTTGGCATGTTTGGTCTGAACAAGGCTTTCCGTATTCAGGATCGTACCGACAGCAAACTTGTATTTTTACCGATCAACAACATGGATAAAGTGATGCTGTCTGATCTGGTCGGATATGAGATCCAGAAGAAAAAACTGGTGGACAATACCCGTGCCTTTGTGGAAGGCAAAAAAGCAAACAACGTGCTGCTCTTTGGTGACAGTGGAACCGGTAAATCAACCAGTATCAAAGCCATTGTCAACGAATTTTATAATCAGGGTCTGCGTATGATCGAGATCTACAAACATCAGTTCAAAGATCTGTCAAATGTGATTGCAGCAGTGAAAAACAGAAACTACAAGTTTATTATCTATATGGATGATCTTTCTTTCGAGGAATTTGAGATTGAATATAAATTCCTGAAAGCAGTCATCGAAGGTGGCGTGGAGACAAAACCGGATAATATTCTGATCTATGCGACATCCAACCGTCGTCATCTGATTCGTGAGACATGGAGCGATCGCAACGATGTGCAGCAGGATGAGGGAATGCATCGTTCTGATACGATGCAGGAGAAACTTTCTCTGGTTAATCGTTTTGGTGTTACCATCAATTACTCCAAACCGAGTCAGAAAGAGTATTTTGACATTGTGCTCCATTTGGCAGCAAAAGCAGGCATCAAGATGTCTGAGGATGAGCTGAAAGCAGAGGCAAATAAATGGGAGCTGAGCCATGGCGGAATTTCCGGCAGAACCGCACAGCAGTTTATTTACTATCTGCAGGGTAAAGAAGAGGAATAGTCCTGCGAATGTCCGCTTTACGCTGTATGAAGTGTTGAGTGCAGTGATTCTGAGAAGAATATGTCAGCTTACGCTGACCAGAATCACGCACCAAGTCTCACGTGCGTTCGACTTGAATCATATTGCTTAAGATTACATAAAACCATATGAGGAAAAGGATTACATAATGTGTAGAAGGAGGTTTTTTTATGAGGATTGAATTTATAGGTGCAGCGCATGAGGTAACAGGAAGTTGTCATTATCTGAAGATTGGAGAAAAACATATTCTGGTGGATTGTGGTATGGAGCAGGGGGCAGACATCTACGAAAATCAGGATATTCCGGTAAACGCAGCAGCGATTGATTATGTGTTTGTGACGCACGCACACATTGACCATTCCGGTTTACTGCCGCTTTTGTATGCAAGAGGTTTCCGGGGACAGATTTTTGCAACAAATGCAACTACGCAGCTCTGTAACATTATGTTAAAAGACAGTGCGCATATTCAGGAGTTTGAGGCGGAATGGAGAAACCGGAAAGCCCGCAGAGCCGGACAGCCGGAAGTCGTTCCGATGTACAGCGTGAATGATGCACAGGGTGTATTGAATTATTTTGTACCGTGTGATTATGATAAAAAAGTACATGTGTGCGATGAGCTGACGGTGTGCTTTCGTGATGCAGGTCATCTGCTTGGTTCTTCTTTTATTGAAATGTGGGCAAAAGAAGGGGAGGATGAGTGCAAACTGATCTTCTCCGGTGATATCGGAAATGGTAACCGTGCGCTGATCCGTGATCCGGAAATTCCGGAATCCGCGGATTATCTGATCATGGAGTCCACCTATGGAGATCGAAATCATGACGTGCCACCTGATTATGCATCTGAACTTGCCAGAGTGCTGGCAGTGACATTTGCCAGAGGTGGAAATGTAGTTATTCCGGCATTTTCCGTAGGACGTACGCAGGAAATGCTGTATTATCTGCGCAAGATCAAACAGGATCAGATGCTGTCTTCTTTCCAGAATTTTGAGGTATATGTGGACAGTCCGCTTGCTATTGAAGCAACGAATATATTCAATAAAAATGTGCTTGAGTGTTTCCGGGAAAAAGATCTGGAAATGATCAAAAGTGGCATTAATCCAATTGGTTTTCCGGGATTAAAGACGACGGTTTCCAGTGATGAATCCAGAGGCATCAATTTTATCAAGACGCCGAAGGTAATTATTTCCGCTTCCGGAATGTGTGAGGCAGGCCGTATCCGACATCATCTGAAACATAATCTGTGGAGGGAAGAATGTACCATCGTGTTTGTTGGTTATCAGGTTCCGGGCACATTGGGATATCAGCTGTTGAACGGCGCAAAAGAGGTAAAACTCTTTGGTGAGACAGTACATGTCAATGCGGAAATCCTGAATCTGCCGGGCATCAGCGGTCATGCGGATAAAGATCATCTGACGGCATGGGTGCAGGGCATGAAACAGAAACCGAAACGGATTTTTGTGGTTCATGGACAGGATCAGGTGACGGATAATTTTGCGGCACATTTAAAAGAAGTGGTTGGCGTGGATGCAGTGGCACCGTACAGTGGAGATATTTATGATCTGCAGCAGAATCTGTGCGTGGTACAGGGCAGCAGAAAACTGGCAGAGAAACGCAAGACTAAGAAATCCGGCAACACTGTATTTGAAAGACTTCTGGCAGCAGGTCAGCGCCTGATTGCAGTTATCCATAAAAATAAAGAAATCGCAAATAAGGATATGGCGAAGTTTGCGGATCAGATAAATGCATTGTGCGATAAGTGGGACAGATAAAATATAGGCAGCTTGTTAAAAGTAAAATTTTCAAAGCCATTCGGAATATTTTTTCGGATGGCTTTGTATCACATAAAATGATAGAAAAGGTCTTATGTAAGGAAAATATATACTTTTTTGTGAATTTATATTTCCGCGTTTAGCGAGGACGGACATCCCATGCTGGTAAAAGTGGTCTGGTAAAAACAGGAAATAATTGTTAAAATAGAACTATTCAGAAACATGCAGATGAAAGGGAAAAGTGCAAAACTTGTTTGTAAGAACGCGTACTTTTCTTTTAAATCTACTTGGTGTGAAGCCATGTCGGGATGAATCTGAGTAGTTCTAATTTTATTTTGTTTGAATGAGGAGGAGTACCAATGATTAACGAAATCATGGAGTATAATAAGAAATTTGTGGAGGACAAAGCATACGAACCGTATCTGACCAGCAAGTATCCGGATAAAAAACTGGCAATCCTGACCTGCATGGATACACGTCTGACAGAGTTGCTTCCGGCAGCGCTTGGTCTGAAAAACGGCGATGCAAAAATCATAAAAAATGCCGGCGGTGTGATCACGCATCCATATGGAAGTGTGGTTCGAAGCCTTTTAGTAGCAATTATTGAGCTTGGCGTGGAAGAAATAATGGTTATCGGACATACGGACTGCGGCGTGCAGGGCATGGACGGTGGAAAACTTCTGGAGGAACTGACTCACAGAGGTGTTTCACAGGAACATATTAATATTGTACGAAACAGCGGCATTGATCTGGAAAAATGGCTTGGTGGCTTTGAATGTGTGGAACAGTCTGTCAGAGATACCGTGATCGCATTAAAAAATCATACTCTGATGCCAAAAGACATTACAATCCGTGGATTTGTTATGGATTCCGTGACTGGGGAATTGCGTCAGATTTCTGTAGAAGAATAGGCGATTTTCCACTTTTCTAATATTGGAAGCAGTGCTATACTGTTAAAAACAAGAAGATAAAAGGAGAATTTTCATGCCTGTATTTGATTTTAATAATAAACCAGATAAAAATTCACATGGAGAATGTACTTATACCATGTTTTTTTCCAATGCTTCTGAAGCATCCGCGGAATCTCCGATTCTGTTACTGGATAACAAGATTCGCCAGTGGAAGCATCATTCCTGTGGTGTTTTTACCAATCCGGTAAAACGCACTTCCTTTGAATTTGAGGAGGAAGATGGTAAGATTAGTGCGGATATTTTACAGATTGATGCACGTTTTGTCAGCCTGCTGCGCTGGCTTGGAGAAAACCATATTACAGTACGTCTTTCCGGTGTAAATCGTCCGGATGGCTATGCTGTATATAAGATTCGTGAAATCGCTTTTGGCGGCGGCACAAAACTGTCCGCAGAGGATGGATTTTTACAGTTTATGATGGAGCGCCTGTTTGCCAGCAACGCACCGACCGAAGTGTCTGATGAGGAAGAACAGGAAGAAGAAGGTGACAGCATGAAGCTGACCAGTCTGCAGAGTATCACAGATTTTATGAACTGTGCAGGACGCACTTTGCCGGATAATATTCGTTTGTGGGCACGCCGGAATCTGGCAGTTGCACGTTCCCATGAAGTTTCTGCAGAGGAGCGCCGTCATGCGCAGAGAGCCCTTTCCATCATGATGAATATCCGTTGGAAGAGCAATTATTTTGAAGCAATTGATCCGGAAGAAGCACGTCGTATTCTGGACGAAGAATTATATGGTATGGAGCGTGTAAAACAGCGTATCATCGAGACGATCATTCAGATCAACCGTACGCATACGTTACCGGCATACGGCCTGCTTCTGATCGGACCTGCCGGAACAGGAAAATCCCAGATCGCTTATGCGGTGGCACGTATCCTGAAACTGCCGTGGACCACACTGGACATGAGTTCCATCCATGATCCGGAGCAGCTGACCGGAAGTTCCCGTGTTTACGCCAATGCAAAACCGGGTATTATCATGGAGGCATTTTCCGCAGCAGGAGAATCCGGACTGGTATTTATCATCAATGAGTTAGATAAGGCTTCCAATGGAAAAGGAAACGGCAATCCGGCAGATGTATTGCTGACTCTGTTGGATAACCTTGGATTTACTGACAACTACATGGAATGTATGGTTCCAACCGTTGGAGTATATCCAATCGCAACTGCCAATGACAAAGACCGCATCAGCGCGCCGTTGATGTCACGTTTTGCAGTAATCGAGATTCCGGATTATACACCGGAGGAGAAAAAGACGATTTTCGCCCGTTTCTCATTGCCGAAAGTATTAAAACGTATGGGCATGAGTGAGGACGAGTGCATTGTGACACCGGAAGGCTTAGATGCCGTTGTGAAAAAATATGAAAATACAACCGGTATCCGTGATCTGGAGCAGGCAGCAGAACATATCGCTGCAAATGCACTGTATCAGATCGAGGTAGATCATGTGGCATCTGTCACTTTTGATGCGGATGCGGTAGCATCTTTACTGGAGTAGTGCATCAGATTGTAATACACAGATCCTTTGGCAATTCGTGAAGTTACATGTACGCCAAAGATATCCGGTCGTGTCATAACAGCCAGTCCGAACCGACGGCGGGCATATTCGAATTGTGAGGTAAGTGAAATATATGACAAATGAAAATAAAAGAAAGCACATCTGTACCGGACTGATGGCACATGTGGATTCCGGAAAAACCACGCTGTCAGAGGCACTTTTGTATACTTCCGGAGCAATTCGAAAACTTGGAAAAGTAGATACAAAAGATGCATTTCTGGATACGGACGAGCGGGAACGTGCCAGAGGAATTACGATTTTTTCCAAACAGGCAGAATTAAGCTGGCGTGATACCGATCTGACATTATTGGATACTCCGGGGCATGTGGATTTTTCCGCGGAAATGGAGCGTGTGCTTCAGGTGCTGGATTACGCGGTGTTGCTGATCAGCGGATCAGACGGCGTGCAGGGACATACGCAGACGCTGTGGAATCTATTGCAGCAGTATGAGATTCCAACGTTTCTTTTTGTAAACAAAATGGATCAGCCGGGAGCAGATCAGGCAGCCGTGATGACCGAGTTAAAAGAACGGTTATCCGAAGGATGCATTGATTTTTCCACTTCATCTGTTTTGGCAGATGCTGTTACCACGGACATTACAGATGAGAAAAAGGAATATGATGCCGGAACCAGTCAGAAACAGACAATAACTTTAAACAAGAATACAGACCAAAATGGTTTATCTCTGGAAACATGGTATGAGGAACTGGCAACTTGTCAGGAGGAAGCATTGGAAGCCTATCTGGAGACAGGAACGGTATCCGATGTACAGATTCGGGCAATGATCCGGGAGCGAGAAGTATTTCCGTGTTATTTTGGTTCTGCTCTGAAAATGGAAGGAATTGAAGCGTTTTTAAATGGATTTGAGTTCTGGACGGAAGAAGCTACCTATCCGTCGAAATTTTCTGCAAAAGTGTATAAGATTTCCAGAGATGAGCAGGGCAACCGCCTGACGCATTTAAAAGTAACCGGCGGTGTATTAAAAGTAAAAGATCTTCTTCGTACGAAGTCCACTGGAGAAGATGATGTGCTGGAAAAAGTTAACCAGATCCGTGTGTATTCCGGTGAAAAATATGAAGTCCGGCAGCAGGCAGAAGCCGGAGAAATCTGTGCGGTTACCGGTCTGGCAGAAACTTATCCGGGTCAGGGACTGGGAGAAGAAGCAGAAACATTGCCGCCACTGTTAGAGCCGGTCCTGACCTGTCAGGTTTGCCTGCCGGAAGGGTGTGATCCGGCAGTTATGCTTCCTAAATTAAAATTATTAGAAGAGGAACAGCCAGAGCTTCATATCGTCTGGGATGAACAGTTGCAGGAGATTCAGGCACAGATTATGGGAGAAATCCAGACAGAAATCCTGCAGAGCGTCATTGAAGAACGCTTTGGTATTGCAGTTACCTTTGGAAAATCCCATATTGTATACAAAGAAACGATTGCAAATACCGTAGAGGGTGTCGGACATTTTGAACCGCTGCGTCATTATGCGGAAGTGCATTTATTACTGGAGCCACTTCCGGCAGGCAGTGGACTGCAGATTGACGTAGATTGCAGCGAAGATATGCTGGATAAAAACTGGCAGCGCCTGATTGTGACGCACCTTCTGGAACGGGAACATCGTGGTGTGCTGACAGGCTCTGTTATCACAGATATGAAAATTACATTGATCGCCGGACGTGCCCATCAGAAACACACCGAGGGAGGAGATTTCCGCCAGGCAACTTATCGTGCTATCCGTCAGGGACTGATGGAGTCGGAATCGGTATTGTTAGAGCCGTATTATCAATTTCGGATGGAACTTCCGGAGCAGATGATCGGAAGGGCAATGACAGATATTGAAAAAATGAACGGCACCTTTGAGATTACACAGGCACAGGGCGGTCTGTCAGTGTTGACCGGACATGCACCGGTCAGTGAAATGCAGGATTATCCGAAAGAAGTGGCAGCTTACACCAAAGGTTTTGGGCGTATTTTCCTCACTTTGGATGGTTATGCTCCATGTCATAATGCGGCAGAAGTTATCGAAGCCATCGGATATGATGCAGAACACGATACTGCCAATCCATCCGGTTCCGTATTCTGCACGCATGGTGCCGGTTTTACAATTCCATGGAACGAAGTAAAGGAGCACATGCATGTGGAAGGATGGCAGCCGGAAACGGTGAAAATGGAAGAACTTCCAGAACGGGCAACACGCAGTGTTATGGATGAGTGGATCGGTGTGGACGAAGTAGACGCCATTCTGGAAAAAACATTTTATGCAAATAGCGGTGCCAGAACCAGAAGAAACGGGGTTGTGCGCCGGCGCAGAGTGGAAAGCCGGACGGAATCTGTCACCAGAAGTTTTACGCCACAGCCGAAAAAACAGGAATATCTGCTGGTGGATGGCTACAATATCATATTTGCGTGGGACGAGCTCAAAGACCTTGCCCGGGAAAATATGGATTCAGCCAGAGGTATTTTATTAGATAAGCTGTGTAATTATCAGGGCATGAAGCAGATCGAAGTCATTGCCGTATTTGATGCGTACCGTGTGATCGGACATGAGACAGAATGCTTCGATTATCACAACATTCATGTTGTATTTACAAAAGAAGCGGAAACTGCCGATCAGTATATTGAAAAATTTGCGCATACCAATGCGTCAAAATATCAGGTCACTGTGGCAACTTCTGATGGACTGGAACAGGTCATCATCCGTGGCGAAGGATGTCGGCTGCTGTCCGCCAGAGATCTGCATGCGGAGATGGAACTGGCAGGAAAACAGCTCAGTGAAACTTATATGCAGGAGTCAACGACGAAAAATCGGCTCATCGGAGAACTTCTGGAGGCAAAAAATAAGTAACGTAAAAGCAGAAAAAAGAAATCTTCTCCTCAAAGCAGGCGTCTTAGCCTGCGTGAGGTGACGATTTCTTTTTTCTGTTCACAATCTAAATAAAATAACTCATCAAATAAACACAACCTATCGGCTTTCTTATTTTTCAACCGGCAGTTTAGCTCCAATAACTTGCAAAATGCGAAGAATGTGGTATAATTAGCACTCAATAGGACACTTTGCTAACAGAAGGAGGCGATCGTATGTTAGTTTTACCAGTATATGATTTACTGCTCCTTCCAGGCGTCACATTTAATTTTAAAAAAGACGTTCTGGAACGCATGCAGGTTGAAAAAGTTGAAAATGGAGAAGAAATTCTGTTTCTGATCCAGAAAGAAGAAAAGAAACGGGAAGACCTTACCGTTGATGATTTTCAGGAAAAAGGTCTTGTTGGAACCGTAGAAAATGTGGATGATGAGGGAAATATCAGCATCCGTGTCCATAATCGTGTGGATGTTTCTGACATAGAGATAACGGACGGAGCTCTTACCGCAGATGCGGCAATCTGTTCCGAAGTGGCAGATCTGCCGGAGGAAGAAGAAAAGGAAATTTATAAAGAGGCGAAAAAGAGTCTGATTCAGTTTGTCAGCGGTTTTCAGTGGGGCGTCTGGGCACGGGCATTTATTCAGCACTGGAGTAACATGACCGAGATCATCTGTGCGCTGTCCGCTTATTTGAGCATTACGCCGGAGGAAAAATATGCGATCATCGCGGCAGATTCTGTGCGGGAACGTACGGAACTGATCGAGCAGTCCATTTATGAATTTATCGAGATGGCGCATGTCAGTGACGAGGCAGAAAATGCGCAGCAGGAGACACATGAACGTGTTTACCGGGAGTCTGCATTAAAGAAACAGATTGAGTTTTTGCAGCAGCAGTTGGATGAGATGCACCCGGAAAATATTTCTGATGTTCGTAAATTTGAGAAAAAGATTCAGGAATCCGGCATGAATGAGGAAGCCAGAAAAGAAGCCGAAAAAGTGCTGAACCGTATGAAACAGGAGGGCAAAGACAGCCATGAATACGGTTTGCTCTATGATTATCTGGATTTTATGACTTCCCTGAACTGGAAAGCAGCAGCGCCGGTGGAAATTGACTTAAATCAGGCAGAGCAGGTGCTGGATGAGCAGCATTACGGTCTGAAAAAAGTAAAAGAGCGTATTGTGGAGCAGATTGCGGTGATGGCATTGAATAAGAAGCAGTCTGGTTCTATCCTGCTTTTTGTCGGTGCACCGGGCACTGGTAAGACCAGTATCTGCCAGAGTATTGCCAAAGCACTGAACCGGGAATATGTGCGGATCAGTCTTGGCGGTGTCAGGGATGAGGCTGAGATCCGTGGTCACAGAAGAACTTATATCGGAGCGATGCCGGGACGTATCATGGAGGGCATGAAGCGCAGCGGCAGTTCGAATCCGGTGATGGTGCTGGATGAGGTAGATAAACTGTCCCATGATTACAGCGGAGATCCGGCAAGTGCGTTGTTGGAAGTCCTTGATCCGGAGCAGAATTTCAGTTTTACCGATCATTATATGAACGTTCCATATGATCTGTCGAATGTACTGTTTATCTGTACGGCTAACTCCGTTGATACGATTCCGGAACCGTTATTGAACCGTATGGAAGTGATTCAGTTCCCGGGTTATACCGCCGTGGAAAAATTTGAAATTGCGAAAAAGTATTTGCTTCCGAATGCAATGTCCACTATGGGACTGAAAAAGCAAAATTTGAAAGTAACGGATGATGCCATGCGTGAAATCATCAGCGAATACACAATGGAATCCGGGGTTCGTGGATTAAAGAAAAAACTGGAAACGTTGTGTCGTCAGGCAGCTGTAAAATTGGTAAAAGGCGAGCAGAAGAGTATTACCGTAGGGGTAAAACGTCTGAAAGAGTTTCTGGGACGCAAGCAGTTACACCATGATGTGCGGATGCAGGAAGCACAGCCGGGTGTGGTAACCGGACTTGCATGGACCAGCGCAGGAGGAGAGATCCTATTTATTGAAACTGCCAAAATCCACGGTGACGGAAAAGTGAAAGTAACCGGACAACTGGGTGACGTAATGAAAGAGTCCGTGCAGATTGCGCTGACACTGGTGAAATCTATGTTCCCGGAGGAGGCAGAAGTCTTAAAAGAAGCAGATCTGCATATCCATGTGCCGGCAGGAGCAGTTCCAAAGGATGGACCGTCAGCGGGTATTACGATCGTGACAGCATTGACTTCTATGTTACTGAACAAGGGAATTTCTCCGGAGTTTGCCATGACGGGTGAAGTATCGTTGAGAGGCGGTGTAATGCCAATCGGTGGTCTGCCGGAGAAACTGATGGCAGCACAGAGAGCCGGTATCAAGACTGTGTTTATTCCGTATGATAATCGAGAAGATCTGGAGGATGTGGCAGAAGAAGTAAAAGCAGAATTACATATTATTCCGGTCAAACGTGTGGAAGAAGTACTCAAGCAGACTGGTCTTATAAGTGAAAAACAGTAAAATAATTTGCCTATATGCAGCAGAGAAAAATGGAATAATTCAGTCTGGAAAAAAGAAAAATAATCTGGTCTGAAAAAAGCAAATGGTAAAATTATTTCATTTGTAAAAAAACTGCAAAGAATGGTATAAACAGAAAAAGAACGTGTCTCTTAACTCTGAGGCACGTTCTTTTTCCATGTGTAAAGTGGACATTCGCAATCCGCTTTGCGACCTGTCAGTGGGAGCTTTTAACTCCCACTGACATAAGCATTCCCCTTACCCACCGCTTAGTGCTCTACGCACTTGAAGCGGGGGAATGTTTATTCTGCGTTCAAACAGGGTTTGAAAAGAATCGTCGTTAAAATCTGTTGTCTGAAATAAGTATATCAGCTATGATTCTTTCGTTGTATTTGGCTTTTTATATGGTTTTTGAGTGAGATCGGATCGAATATTTTTTACGACCTCCAGCATCAGTTGCTGCTGCTCATCTGACAGGAGGACAAAATAATCCAGAAACTCTTTCTGCGTCTCATTCACCGGATATAATGTACTTTGATTATCCATAAAAAACTGTGACAGTGTGATATCAAAAGATTCGCAGATATATTCTAATGTTGCGATAGAAGGAATAGTATTTCTCTTACGCATATTAGAAATCGTGGAAGTTGATAATCCGGACAGTTTCGAAAGCTGATAATCGTTTAAATGTTGTCTCGCCATAATCTCGTCAATTCTTTTTAGTACATCCATGTTGAAACCTCCTGAAACTTTTGCCCGTATAAATAGTAGTAAACAATCGTATAAATTGCTTATACAATTATTCTACCTAGTTTTATAGAAATAAAATAGCGTACATATGTATTGCAAAAATACTCAAATGTGATATAAGAAAAATCTGTTTATACTTTTTTAATTTGACAAAATATTAGCGAAAGGGTAGCATGAGTGCTAGAAGTGTCTTATTTCAGTCAGTGTATACACTAAATTTTCAGAGTGTTTGACTTGTTGTAGATACGTTTTGCATCCATGGTTCGACTGTGGGTGATTGATCGAATAATGGAACAGGAGGAGAAAATATGTATGATAAAGAGATGCTGGATAACTTTTCCAGAGATTATGTACAGAAATGTCAGGTGACAGACCGGATTTCCGCTGAATTGTTTGACGCAAACGGTGTATTGCGTGGACTTCGTGATAAAAATGGAAATGGTGTAGTTGCCGGTTTGACCAATATATCAAAAATTGAATCCTTCCGAATAGAAAATGGACAGAAAATCCCCTGTGACGGTAATCTCTGGTATCGCGGATACAATGTTATTGATCTGGTAAAAGGATTTGAGGGTAAACGTTACGGATTTGAAGAAGTTACTTATCTGCTGCTGTTTGGTGAGCTTCCATCCCCGGCAGAGCTGAAAACTTTCTGTGAAGCGCTGGCAAATGCAAGACATCTGCCGACGAATTTTACGAGAGACGTTATTATGAAAGCGCCGAGTGCCGATCTGATGAACTCTCTGACCAGAAGTGTACTGACACTGGCTTCTTATGACGACGGGATCAGCGACAGTTCTTTACAGACTGTTCTGATGCAGTGTATGAAGCTGATCAGTGAGATGCCGATGCTTGCCGTATATGGTTATCATTCCTATAATCATTTTCTTCGGGATGAGAGCTTGTATATTCACCGTCCGCAGCCGGAGTTGTCTACCGCGGAAAATATTCTGCTGATGCTCAGACCGGATAAAAAATACACTGAACTGGAGGCACAGGTTCTGGATGCTGCGCTGGTGCTTCATATGGAGCATGGCGGTGGAAATAACTCAACCTTTACGACCCGCGTTGTTACTTCAGCAGGTTCCGATACATATTCTGTTATTGCCGCAGCACTTTCCTCACTGAAAGGACCAAAGCACGGCGGTGCCAATATCAAGGTCGTTCAGATGATGGATGAGATTCGTCGGGAAGTATCTGACTGGAGCGATGAAGACGAAGTAAAAGCCTACCTTGGAAAACTGGTTGATAAGCAGGCATTTGATCGAAAAGGTCTGATCTATGGAATGGGACATGCCGTATATTCCCTGTCCGATCCGCGTGCCCGTGTATTTAAGCATTTTGTAGAAGCGCTTGCAATTGAAAAAGGCAGAGAAAAAGATTTTGTCCTGTATTCCATGATCGAGCGTCTGGCACCGGAAGTCATAGCAGAAAAACGAAAGATTTACAAAGGTGTAAGTGCCAACGTCGATTTTTACAGTGGATTTGTATATAGCATGCTGGATATTCCGCTGGAACTTTATACACCAATTTTTGCCATGGCGCGAATCGTTGGATGGAGTGCACACCGCATAGAAGAACTGGTAAATGCGGATAAGATCATTCGTCCGGCATACAAGAGTATCATGCAGGAACGCGATTATGTGCCGATGGATGAACGTAAGTAACATTTTTGCACAAATAGTGATATGGTAGTTATTCATGCAAAAGGATTCATGGAATATATGTGATGCGTGAATTGTTATTGAGAGACAGACTGCAAAAGAGGTAAAACGGACATAAGCATCCCCCTTATCCACTGCTTAGTGCTCTACGCACTTGAAGCGGGGGAATGCTTATTCTGCGTTCCGTTCAATAAATTAGGGGGACTTGAGAATATGTTTCATGAGATTGATGAAAATACATGGGATCGGAAAGAGATTTACGATGCATTTTATGGTTATACCTATGCAATGACGGTACAACTGGATATGACAGAGCTATATGCACAGATAAAAGAGCATGGATATAAATTTTATCCGACGATCTGCTGGCTGATCACAAAGACAGTAAATTCAGATGTGGACTACCGTTTCGGAAAAGTCCATGGTATAATAGGATATTATGATCAGATGAACACCAGCTATACGCTGAGAAGAAGTGCAAAACCGCATCTGTTCACTCACATGGTGACCAAGTATAACGAAGATTTTGAAACATATTATGAGCAGTTCCTGAAGGATAAGCAGAAAGCAGAAGCTGCTGACCGCCTCTATTATTACGAAGATGCCAGACCGGACAGCGTCGATGTTTCGACGACGCCGGATACCTCATTTACGGCGATCTCTTATTCCATTCCGGATACGTTTTATCAGCGTGGCGGAGACAATATGCGTTATACACCATTTACAACGGTGGGACATTTTTACAAGCAAGACGGACGTGTGATGCTGCCGGTAACGGGCAGTTTCCATCATGCAGTCAATGACGGTTACCATGCGGAGAAATTTTTCCGGTTATTGCAGGAGAATATCAAAAAAGGAGTAACGCAGACGCATGATCAATAAAAATCTTTTTCTGGAAACATTACATGAAGTAGCGGAAATCGCAGCTACATCCGGAGAAAAAATAAAACCGGAGGAAGTTCATAAATATTTTGAAGGAATGGAGCTTTCCCCGGAGCAGGAAAAAATGGTATATGAGTATCTGAATCTGCCGCCGGAAGCAAAACAGGCACCAGTGGCAGAGGAGGAAGAAGTTACCGAAGACGCTGAGGAGATAGAAACGGTGGAAGTATATTCCACGACAGATTCTTCCAAAGATATTCAGATCAGTACTGACCGCGTCGCAGAAGACGAAGAAGAGGATGTGCCACAGGCAAAAGATGTGGAGAAACTGTCTGATTCCGTTTATTATCGGATGTATCTGGACGAAGTCAGAGGACGCGGGGAGACAGACGAAGCAAAAATGCGGGAGCTGTATCAGCAGATCCAGCAGGGAAATCAGGATGCTGTCAACGGAATTGTAGACGGATGGTTGATGCGGATCATTCATATGGCAGGTATGTACGATGATGTGCCGGTCAATATGGAGGATCTGATTCAGGAAGGAAATATGGCGCTCTGGATGGCACTGAGTGCGTTGCCGGAAGTGGAGGGTGCCACAGAGCTGGATTCCTATCTGGAAAAACAGGTAGTGGCAGCATTTGAAAACCATATCCGTGAGGTGACTGGTGATACGGATCAGGTGCAGGCAGTGCTTGGAAAGGCAGCATTGCTGCATGAGGCACGTAAGTATCTGGCGAAAGAGAATTCACAGGATCCGTCGATCAGACAGCTTAGTGAGTATACACATATTTCGCCGGAAGAAATTCAGGATATTTTGGCGCTCCAGAAAGAAAAAACGGAATAAAAGTAGTGAAGAAAAAAGACTCAATATTGAATCACGGGAGCTAAGACGCTCCCTTAGATTAAATGTTGAGTCTTTTTTCATGTAAGTTACGGAAAGATTCGTTCCATTCATTTCGTTTTAACAATTAATTTTTATCGTTCCTCCGGCAGCAGATATTTGTTGAACAGCGGAATGACCGGATTTAAGTTGTTTTTTCGCCATACAGCGACCAGATGCAGTGGATCTGTCTTATAAAATGGCAATGACAGTACCGCGGTATTGGAGTTGGAGATACAGTTTTCATCCAGTACAGAGAATCCCAGTCCGGCTTCTACTTTCAGCAGAATGTTTTGGATAGAGGATGCATAAATGGTATGGGACGGTGTAAATCCATGCCTTTCACAAAATTGTATGATATTGTTGTAGGCACCTCTTGAAATGGCAGGATCAATGGCAATCATGGTTTCGGTACTCAGAGAGTCGAAGTGAATTTCGTCCTGTTTTGCCAGAGGATGAGCCTTGGACATGACGCATTTTGGCGCAGATTCGAAGAAAACCTGATAAATGATATCATCTGTTGGATAATCAACCAAGTCAAAATCAAGCGTTATCGCAATATCAATTTTGTCATTCATCAGGGATTCCCGCAGTTCCTGAAAGTTCCCACTGATGATATCGATTTTGATATTCGGATGCTTTTCACGAAGTGCATGCAGGGTGTGCGGCAGAAAGTTTTCGGAACGCTGTGTTTCGATGACACCGAGCACGATGGAGCCGTTTTCTCCAAGTTCGGCATTACGGGCTTTCTGTATGGCAGCTTCCCCTAATTTTAATAATTTTGAAAAATCTTCGTATAGTACCGCACCACAGGGTGTGAGGCGTACATATTTTTTCGTGCGGACAAAAAGCTGCATCCCAAGTTCTTCCTCAAGATTGGAAATATTTCGACTTAAGGAAGACTGTGCCACAAACAGATGATTTGCGGCTTCTGTGAAGTTCAGGTATTCAGCTACATTCAAAAAACATTGAATCTGAAAGATTGTCATCGTATTTCTCCATGAATTGTTTGTTAAGCAAAAAGTTAAGCGCAAATAAAAGTCTGGTTACCGGCATGTAAAGTATGTCTGTAAATAGGTTTAATTATCTGCATAAAAATTTAAGGTCTGCGCAGCAGTGCAATTTCTTCTTTGTACGGTGGATACGTTTTTTTCGGATTTTCCGGATCGACTAGGTATGGTGTCTCCAGAATTTTCGGAATGTTTTCAAAATCCGGATGATGAACAATGGCGTGCAATGCATCAAAACCAATCTCACCCTGTCCGATATTTGCATGGCGGTCTTTGTGTGCGCCACAAGGGTTTTTACTGTCGTTGATATGAAATACAGCAATCTGATCCTTTCCAAGAATCCGGTCAAACTGTTCGATCACACCGTCAAAATCATTTATAATGTCGTAACCTGCATCGTGTGTATGGCAGGTATCAAAACAGACACGCAGACGTTCCGGATGACAGACACCGTCATAAATAGCAGCGAGTTCTTCAAAGGTTCTTCCGATTTCGCTACCTTTTCCTGCCATCGTTTCCAGTGCGATATAGCATCCGTCGGACTCCGCCAGCACTTCATTCAACCCTTTGATGATCTGAGCTGTTCCGGCTTCCACACCGGCACCGACATGTGCTCCCGGATGCAGGATCAGAATCTGACTTTTCATAGCAGCGGTACGCTGGACTTCCAGTGTCAGAAAATCAACAGCAAGCTGAAACGTTTCCGGTTTTACCGTATTTGCCAGATTGATGATATAGGGCGCATGCACGACGAATTCTTCCATGCCGTACTGATGCATGGCTTCCCATCCAGCGTCGATATTCAATTCTTCCACCGGTTTGCGTCTGGTATTCTGTGGAGCCCCGGTATACAGCATGAACGTATTCGCTTCATATCCGGCAGCTTCCCTGACAGAATTTAAGAACATGTTTTTTCCGGACATGCTCACATGAGAACCTATTTTTAACATATGTTTGCCTGCCGCGCCTGTAAAAAACACGGCATTTCCCCTTATTCATAGTTGTCCCCATCAGTATAGTACAAAAATTAAAATTTACCTAGCGGTAAGTAGAAAAAGAAGTACCATCTTAAGTGAAAAAACTTTTGCCGAAACGTGCGTTGAAGTGAAAAGTTCTCACTTTAAGGTTGGCAAATGGATGGAAATTAGGTACAATAAAAAACAACTATATATAAAAAGATGACTTTTTATAGAGACATAGTGAAAATATATGTTCAGAATGAGTTGTCTTAGAAACAATGATTTATGTGGATGTACAGTGATTTTGAGCACATATAAAAAAGATTGGGAGAGGAAAAGAAGAATGCCTAAATTTGAGGTGGAATTAAAAAAAATAGTGGATGATTCTTATGAAATTGAAATCGGACATGGACTTCTGGATCGGGTTGTGGAGGATCTGTTTGTCGGTGTGGCTGGAAAACTTCATAAATTTGCGATTATCACAGACAGTAATGTGGAACCGTTGTATGCGCGTCCGCTGGAACAGAAATTGCTGGATGCAGGATATCAGACAGATGTTTTTGTGTTCCCGGCAGGAGAAAAAAGTAAGACACGCCAGACAAAGGCGATGATCGAGGATGCGATGCTGGCAAAAGGTTATCGCCGTGACTGCTGTATTCTGGCAGTGGGCGGTGGAGTGGTTACTGATCTGGCTGGATTTATCGCAGGTACATATGGCAGAGGGGTACCGTTTATTAATTATGCAACGAGTCTGCTGGCAGCTGCAGATGCTTCTGTGGGCGGCAAGACAGCTGTGGATACCCCATTGGCAACAAATCTGATCGGACTGATCAATCAGCCGAAAAAAGTATATCTGGATCTGGATACCTGGAAAACATTGCCGAAGCGTGAGATTTACAGCGGACTGGCAGAGACCATCAAGCATGCGTGTCTGGCAGATGCAGTATTTTTCGATTATCTGGAAGCGCATATGGATGCAATTTTGGAGTTGGATCAGGAAGCATGTGAGCATATCGCAGAGAAAAACTGCAGCATCAAATATCATGTGGTTATGCAGGATGAGCGGGAGCTTGGCCTGCGCGAAGTGTTAAATCTTGGACATACCGTGGGACGTGCGGTGGAGACTGTCAGCGATTACCGTCTGCTGCATGGTGAGGCAGTGGCAATCGGTCTGGTTGCTGAGGCACGTCTGGCGCAGAATATGGGATATCTGTCCGAGGCAGATGCTGAGCGTGTGATTGCATTGCTGAAACGTGCAAACCTGCCGACAGAGATTCCGGAATATATCGACCGGGAAGCTCTGGTGAAAAAACTGTATACGGACAAAAAAGTACGTGATGGAAAATTACGTTTTGTCATTCAGGATGGCATCGGTGCCATTGCAACTTTTGGCGAGAATGTTTATGCATCTCCAATCTCTGAGGAAAAAGCAAGAGAGATCATTATGCAGTTATAGTACAGGCTATCGTTATAGCTTAGACTATAATTGGTTAATTACTCGCCACTTATACAAGTGGGAGTCTCAATTCCAACTGAGATAATGGAGGCAAAACGCAGGAATGAGATATGAGCGCAAAAAGGAGGAAAATTCGGAAGTTTTTTATGAAGTGCTGGAGAACAGTACAAAAGCAGCAGAATTTTCTTATCAACAGAAATTCGATGAGACAGGACAGGTCTGTGAAAAGTTCTGGATCAGGCGGATTCATCTGGAGCAGAAGTGTCTGGACTACCGTTATCTGGATGCGATATTACAGTTTATCCAGTATAAATGCTGGTGCAGTGGCTGTCGGTCCATGTATGTCAGACTCAGCGCCAGAAATCTGATGGATATCGAGCGATACAAGCGTTATGGCTTCTATGTGATCGCACAAGAGGAGCAGACGGCGGTGCAGGGGGAGGTTTCCTGTGCCTATGTTCTGAAATATCCATTGCCCAGAGAGTGGGAAGAAATGATGAATAAAAAAGAGAGGGCTTTTTACTATGAAGGAAAGAGATAAATTCGGATCCCGGTTGGGATTCATACTTGTGTCTGCCGGATGCGCGGTCGGACTGGGAAATGTGTGGAAATTTCCCTATATTTGTGGGCAGAACGGAGGCGCGGCTTTCATTCTGATCTATCTGGTATTTCTGACAATCCTTGGACTGCCGATTCTGATCAGCGAGTTTGCGGTTGGACGTGGCAGCCGTCTGGGTGCGTCTAAGGCCTATGAAAAATTAGAGCCGGCAGGAACAAAATGGCATCACTTTAAATGGTTTTCCATTTTGGGAAACTATCTGTTGATGATGTTTTACACCATGGTTGGCGGATGGATGCTGTTTTACATCTATCGCAGTGCCAGTGGAAAACTGTCAACGATGTCAGCGGATGAAGTTGGCGGTGCGTTTTCCGATATGCTTACCTCACCGGGCACGATGGTTGGCTGGATGATTCTGGCGGTTTTGATTGCATTTGGCATCTGTGCACTGGGCTTGCAGGGCGGTATGGAAAAAATTATGAAAGTCATGATGAGTATACTGATCGTGCTGATCGTCATTCTGGCAATTCATTCTCTGGTGCTGCCAAACGCCATGGAAGGTGTAAAATTTTATCTGGTTCCGAATCTGGATGCCATCAAGAGCCGTGGACTTGGTGCAGTTGTATTTGACGCCATGACACACGCATTCTTTACACTGAGTGTTGGTATCGGAGCGATGGAAATTTTTGGAAGTTATCAGAAACGGGAACATTCCATTCCGGGTGAGGCAAAAAATATTGTTATTCTGGATACATTTGTGGCATTAATGGCAGGGTTTATCATTATTCCGGCATGTTTTGCATATGGTGTACAGCCGGATGCAGGTCCGTCCCTGCTGTTTATCACCTTACCAAACGTATTTAATAATATGGCAGGCGGCAGAGTATGGGGAACCTGTTTCTTCATCTTTATGTCCTTTGCGGCCTTGTCTACTATTATTGCCGTATTTGAAAATATCATATCCTTCTATATGGATATGGGTGGCTGGAGCAGAAAAAAAGCGGTTATGCTCAACATTGTGCTGATTATTTTGCTGTCTCTGCCAGCGGTGCTTGGATTCAACCTGTTATCCGGCTTCCAGCCGATGGGCGCAGGAAGTTCCGTGATGGATCTGGAGGATTTCCTGGTATCCTATAACCTGCTTCCACTTGGAAGTATGATCTTTGTCCTGTTCTGTGTAAAGAAAAACGGATGGGGATGGGATAATTTCCACAAAGAGGCAAACGAAGGAAAAGGTCTGAAGATTTCTAATAAACTTCAGTTTTATATGACCTATATCCTTCCGGCAATTATTGTTGTGGTATATCTGAAGGGATATTATGACACGTTTGCGAAGATGGGACTGAAGGTTTTGGCAGGCTGGATGGCATTTGCTGTTGCACTGCTTGCAATCATCTTTATTCTGTCTTCTTTGAAGAAAAAAGAGAAATAAGAGATAGAATGAAATTTCGGAGCCATGTCGTTGTTGCATGGCTCTGACTTATTTAGAAAAAGACTACTATCGTTAGTTAAAAAATGGAATGTATATGAATAAGATTCCTTTTTGCAAGATAAGAGTGCTTATGGAATATACGGAGTGAAATATATTATGCAGATAAATGCAATGTATTTTTGGAGTTAAATATATATAGTTGAATAAATTGGAAAGAAGGAAATAGACAGAATGAGAGTGTTAGAAAATTTAGAGCCGAAGGAAGTTTTTTCTTACTTTGAAGATATCTGCAGTATCCCGCATGGATCCGGAAATACGCAGCAGATCAGTGATTACTGTGTGAATTTTGCGAAAGAGCATGGTCTGAAATACCGTCAGGAGGAATGTGGCAATGTGATCATCTGGAAAGATGCCACACCTGGGTATGAACAGGCACCGACGGTAATTTTGCAGGGACATATGGATATGGTTGCTGTTAAAGAGGCGGACTGTACACTGGATCTGGAAAAAGATGGATTGTTACTGGAAATTGATGGTGACTGGGTGCAGGCAAAGGGAACATCCCTTGGTGCGGATGATGGAATTGCAGTGGCTTATGCATTGACCATTCTGGCAGCAGATGATATTCCGCATCCGACACTGGAAGCTGTTTTTACTGTCGGAGAGGAAGTTGGACTGACAGGAGCAACGGCACTGGATGCTTCTGACCTGACGGGAAAAATCCTGATGAATATGGATTCTGAGAATGAAGGTGTTTTCCTGATCGGATGTGCGGGTGCTGCAACGGTAGCTTGCTGTCTGCCGGTACATAAAGAAAATGTGTCCGGTCAGATGTTTGAGTGGCATATTGACGGATTGATGGGCGGTCATTCCGGTATGGAGATTAACAAAGAGCGTGCCAATGCAAATAAGGTGTTTGGCCGTTTCTTAGCTTATTGTATGGAAAAAACTGATTTTGCCATTGTTTCTGCAAATGGTGGTGAGAAGGAAAATGCCATTGCAAAACAGTGTGATGCGGTTCTGGTAGTTCCGGAAGAAAATATTGCTGTATTTGAAGATACAGTTTCTGCATTTGAGGCAATTTTAAAAAAGGAACATCTTTTTACAGACCCGGATCTGCACATTTATGTGGAGAAAAAAGAGTGCGGAGAATTTGAAGTACTGACGAAAGAGACTGTGCAGAAACTGATGGCTCTGCTGATCCATTTGCCGAACGGTGTGCAGAAGCGAATTCCGGAGTTCCCGGACAGTGTACAGACTTCCTTAAATATGGGAATTTTGGAGCAGACAGAGGATGAGATTTCCATGACATTTTCTGTGCGAAGCAGTGTTACCAGTGAGAAAGAGTGGCTCATGCGCCAGATGGAGCATCTGACAAAAGTGTTTGGTGGATATTGCAGAATTTCAGGTGTGTATTCTGCATGGGAGTATCAGCCGGATTCAAAGATACGTCCGTTGATGATCGAGACTTACGAGGAGATCACAGGCAAAAAGCCGGAGACAGCGGCGATTCATGCCGGAGTGGAGTGCGGTATTTTCAGTGAAAAACTGCCGGGGCTGGATTGCATTTCTTATGGGCCACAGATTAATGATATCCATACGACACGGGAGAGACTTAGTATTTCTTCTGTGAAACGGAACTGGGAGTTGACAGTGGAGGTGTTGAAAAAGTTGAAATGATATTTGGCCAACGAGAGGTAGTGAACAAAATTTCAGTTATGGCATGTTTATTCAAACAAGATGAATTTTTAGTAGAAAGTGAGAAAATCAATGGAGAAAATGGATGCGTGGGAGAGAAGGACGGTTGTATATCGCAGATTATTTCATAAATATCCGGAACCGGGCTGGCTGACTTTTTTTGCAACGATTTTTATTGCAGAGCATCTGGAGACAGCGGGTTTTGAGGTATATGTTGGCAGGGAGATTCTGAAGGATGAGAAACGAATGGATCCGCCAACGGAGGAGGAAACAATTCTCTGGGAGCAGCGGGCAGTGAAGCTGGCGGCTGAACAGGGCATATCGGAAGAAAAAGTGGCAGCATGGATGGCACGGATGGATCATTGTACCGGAATTGTGGCAATTTTAGATACGAAACGGGATGGAAAAACGAAGGCATTTCGGTTTGATATGGATGCGCTGACTGTAACAGAAAGTATGGATGCGGATCGAGCGCCGGTAAAGGAACAGTTTGTTTCACAATATCCGAGTGTTTCTCATGCATGCGGACATGACGGCCATATGGCACTGGGATTGACGTTTGCAGAGTATGTGGCAGAGCAATGTGGTAAAAAGAAACAAACAATAGAGAGCGTGTTAAATCAGGAAGCAGAACGGAAGATACAGAACAAAATACCGGCAGAAGTGTGCGGTCGATATATGTTTATTTTTCAACCGGCGGAAGAAGGCGTGCGTGGTGCCTTCGCTTTCCGGCATCAGTGGAATTTTGGCAAAATAGATGAAATGTATTGCTGCCACATCGGATTTGCACCGGATGATACCTTTGTGGCAGGTGCAAAAGGTTTTCTTGCTACCAGTAAATTTGATGTAACTTTTACTGGAAAAAGTGCTCATGCGGGATTGGCACCGGAGCGAGGACGTAATGCTTTGCTGGCTGCAGCAAAGGCTGCTATGGATATGCAGGCATTTCCACGACCGGAAATTGGAATCACACGATTGAACGTGGGAAAACTGGAGGCCGGAGAAGCACGTAATACGATTCCTGCACATGCAAAAATGATTGTGGAGACAAGAGGCGAAACCGGGGAATTGAATACTTATATGAAAGAGCAGGCACTTTCCTGTATTGAGCGGGCAGCGAAAGAGTATGGTGTTACATATGAAGTGCAGTTTCAGGGAGAGAGCGTCAGTGCTGCCAGTGATGAGGCGCTTAGTCAGAAAGTACTGGCGGTGGCGAAACAGAATGGTTGTTTTTCGGATTATATGTTGACGAAGGATTTTGGCGCCAGTGACGATGGTGCTGTGTTTATGGATCTGGTAGAACAGCAGGGTGGAAAGGCAGTTTATATGCTTTTGGGAACCAAGATCAGAGGATTGCATCATGAATCGGTGTTTGATTTTGATGAATCGGTATTGGATAAAGGTTTTGCACTATATAAAAATATATACGAATGTATGTAAATGTACATGTGAATATATTTCTATATGCAAATAAAAATCTTGGTATCAATAAGGAATCTTTATTGATTTTTCATATAAGTTAATATTCGGAACCATAAAGTGGTACAGTTTGCGCAGGTGGTCACGAAGTTCTTCCTGCGTCAGCTCTGAAGGAGTCTGAGAAAGAATCCAGTTATCATATGTTGTATCAAAAATGCAGGAGCGTATGCCGGTTGGCTGCGCTCCGTTTTTGGTATAAAAACGATTACGATTTATCCGTTGACAGCGCTGTGCGTCATTTTTGGCTGTTTCAATGGATTCCGTCTCTATAATAACAGGTAGTCCATCTGTAAAATGCACACATTCATTTAAAAGAAGGCTGCCCAAACCCTTGGAACGGGAAGTAGAATGCACTGCCAGATAATCTAATAGATAAAAATCAGCATCAGGGCAGGTAGTAAGAAAAGCAACTCCTTCAACATTAGACTCGTTATTTTTCAAGGAAAAATCATGCTGATCGGAAGTGATGCAGAGGACTCTGTAAAGTTTCGTATCCATCATGCGAAGGATATTTTTTAACGGTTTTACTTCCTTTGCAGGGAAATAGGGGATGATAAAATTCTGGTATAAATATGGTACCTGTGTAGTTGTAGCTGAAAAAATGTGATATGAAGGCATATGTAGTCCTTTCTTCCTAAAACGTGAATGAAAATGTAGGGATATTATAAATAATTAGTTAAACATGGATCAGTTTTTTAAACAAAAAAACATCAACCGAAGGTTGATGTCTTGAATGCGGAAGATGGGACTTGAACCCACACGATTGCAATAATCACAAGATCCTTAGTCTTGCTCGTCTGCCAGTTCCGACACTTCCGCATTTGTCATTATGTAGTTGTTTCAAACGACTTGATTATAATAACAAAACAGGTGGAATATGTCAATACCTATTTTAAAATTAATTTGGTATAATTTGGCATAAGCAAGCAGTGTGAGCGGATTGCGAATGTCCGCTTTACATTAGATCAGTCTAAGAATGCAAAGACATCATTCCAGTATTCGTCGCCCAGAAGGTACATAGCTTCTCCATGTCCGGCACCGGGAGCGGTGATTTTTTCTTTGTTATCGCCAGGTTTTGCCTGATATAAAATATCCATCATTTCATATGGAATGAAATCGTCTGCGGTACCATGAATGAACAACATCGGCTTTTTGCAGTTTTTTACCTGATTTAGAGCAGATGCTTCTTTGAAAGAGTAACCGGCTTTGGCTATGGCAAATAGATTGGCAGTATACATCAGTGGGAATTCTGGCATGCCAAAACGAAGTTTCAATTCACTGGAAAAAATATCCCACACGCTGGTATAACCGCAGTCTTCAACGAAGGCGACTACCTGATCCGGAGTATCTTCTCCGGCTGTCATCATGGTTGTGGCAGCGCCCATAGAAACCCCGTGAATAACGATTCTGGCATCGGAATCCTGAGCAATGATCCAGTCAATCCAGGAAAGAATATCTTTTCGGTCTAACCATCCCATTCCAAGATAATTGCCATCCGTATCACCGCAGGCACGAAGATCTGGTGTTAATACCTGATAATTGTGATCGTGATAATGCTGAGCCAGACTGGTTGCACCGAGGTGGTCGCCACGGTAGCCATGCAGGGCAATGACCCAGTCATGGGAGTTGCCATTTGGATAATAGATGCCACTGCAGTGAATATCATCCTCAGATGTGATCTCAACTGTCTGACCGGGATTTTCAGCAAGAAATGTTTCGTTTGCTTCCTGCTGTGCAATTTTTCCTTCTGCAATGGTACGTTCGGTATCATCGGCAGTTTCCGGGATTTCCAGTGCAACAGTTCTATTTCCACCATCACCAGAGCGGCCAATAGAATAATTTACAAGGTAATTTCCGGCAAACAGGGAAATCAGAACGAGCAGAGCAACAAAAATTGTCAGGATGATCAGTATGATCTTTTTGATGCTGAGTTTTTTCTTTTTTATGATTTTCATTTATGTAAAAACCTTTCTTTGAAATTTGTTTGATTATCAAACTATTTTAATATACATGATTTTAGAGGAATATTCAAGAAAAATAATATTTCAAATGACGTGGTGTTCTTGGGATGAATGTGGCGTATTACTATAGAACTTTGTCTGATGAATTATACGTTCTGCAATATAATAGACATTTTTTCAACGGAACCGCTGGAAGATAGAGTATCTGCCTACGAAGCAGCAATCAGTGGCAAAATGCCGGATGTGAACGTGTTCAAGGGTGTTCAACAGTTTAAAAACAAAAAAAGCGCGGAAGCCTTGATTATAAGGCTTTCGCACCAAATTAAATAATGCGGAAGATGGGGCGCACGAGATCCGGTGGATCTCGGATTTGCGCCGACCGGAGCGAAGCGGAGATATGAACCTTGGGTTCATGTCTCCGTCCGCAAAAAAGACCCCAACCAAAGGTTGAGGTCTTTTGATGCGGAAGATGGGACTTGAACCCACACGACTGCAATAGTCACAAGATCCTTAGTCTTGCTCGTCTGCCAGTTCCGACACTTCCGCATGTGTCGTCTTTATTTGTTTCCGACAAGAAAGAATGATACCAAAAGGCGGGCATAATGTCAACAGTTTTGTAAAAAAAATATAAAAAACATACATTTTAAAAAACACGAAAAAAGTGTTGACAATTAAAACTCGTTGTTGTATTATATGCTTTGTCAGCTGCGGGGCAGCAAAGCAATTTGATATGCAGGAATGGCGGAATTGGCAGACGCGCACGGTTCAGGTCCGTGTGACTATTGCAGTCATGAGGGTTCAAGTCCCTTTTCCTGCATCATGAAAATCAGCAGAGAGATCTGCTGATTTTTGCGTTATAATTATGGTGATATAAAATTTTGTATTTTGGCATGTCTTTTTTCAGTAAGCTATCGAATAAATTCTCCTGCAAGTACAATCATTCTTTCAATCCATGAAATGAACAAAGTATAACAGAATGAACAAAGTGTAACATAATGATACAAATTTACAGTATTTGGGAAAAATATTTCTATATTTCTGTTTATTAAAGTAGTAAACTTGTTTTTATAAGATTTATATTGTTAATGAATGAAAACAGTTCAAGTTGGGGGCAGACAATGAAAACTACAAACATAAAAAGTGAATCTGGTAAAATATCTTTATGGGAAAAACTTAGCTACAGCGGCGGGGATGTGGCAAGCTGCATTACGTTTGGTGTAGTCAGTTCTTACCTTTCCTATTATTATACAGATATCGCAGGAATTTCCATTGCAGCAGTGGGCGTGATCTTTGGCGTGACAAGATTGTTGGAAGCACTGGTGAATTTCCTGACGGGCGTTGCTATTGATGGCAGTCATTTCAAAGGTGGTAAGGCAAAGCCGTTTATTTATGCAACTACAATCCCGCTGACAATTATGGTTATTCTGGTTTTTATGGTACCGGATCTGAGCGCACACGGGAAGGTGACGTTTGCGTTTATTACTTATTTATTATTCTGTATCTTGTATGCGGTCAACAACACTGGTTACGGCACTTTGCTGTCGTTGCTGACCAGTGACGTGAAAGAACGGCGTGTGCTGAATAGTTTTAAAGTATTTGGAAGCGGAACAGGAAGTTTGCTGGTAAGTTTCCTGACGCTGCCATTGGTAGCACTGTGCGGCGTGCAGGGACGTTTCAGTTTTGCACCGGTGGCGGTAATCTATGGTGTGATCAATCTGGTGTTACTTGGAAATTGTAGTATTTCCTGTCGGGAACGTGTGCAGACAGACGGGGAAGCACGTGTGAGTTTAAAGGAATCTCTGCACTGTGCGGCAAAAAGCCGGTCATGGATTTTGCTCTGTGTGATCGGAGCCTGTGTTATGGTTGTTATGATACTGCAGAACCAGAGCATTATGTATTACGCGAAATATATTTTGATGGATGAGAGCAGGGCAACATTAATTCTCACGATTTATACAATGGCACAGCTTTTGGCGGCATTGTTTATGGATAAGATGCTGAATTGGCTTGGAAACAGAAACTGTATGTTGTTTGGATTTGGTGTTTTTCTGGTGTTGACAGTGGTTATGTTTGCATTTAGGAAAAATCTGATCTTATTCTGCATTTTTATGTTATTGGCAGGGCTTGGAAAAAGTATGGCAACCAGTCCATGTTATGCCATTTGTGCGGATACGGTAGATGAAGTAGAAGCGTTGACTGGAAAACGTCCGCAGGGGGTGATGACATCCTTTATGATGTGCACGATGAAAGCTGGGACTGCCATTGCCGGAGTGGTATTTTCAGTGGTGCTTCATGCAGGACATTATGCGGCAGAGACGGCGCAGCAAAGTCCGGAGGCAATTTGTGCCATTTACATGAATCTGTTTTGGCTACCGATGCTGATCGTGGCAGGATGCATGGTGCTGGCATTTTTCTTTAAGCGCCAGTCGATCCAAAAGTAAGTCTGCTGATTAAAAAACAAGAAGAAATTGCGGGGAAAATAAGAGACAAAGACGGACTTCTCTTTTTAAACACTCTGTGCTATAATGTGACGACAAGTGACAAGACAGACAAAACAACGAAATTAAGTGTATTTGTCTATCCTATGAAAAACCATATCCTTATAGCGATATGAGAATAAAGGAGAGTAGTTTTATGAAAAAAATACTAAATCACATTTTTATTGATGGTTTGAGTGGAATGGCACTTGGGCTTTTTTCTACATTGATCATCGGAACAATCATTGGACAGATTGGAACTTTAGTTGGAAATGAGATTGGAACTTATCTGATTGCGATTTCCAGTGTGGCAAAAACAGTGACCGGAGCAGGTATTGGTGTCGGTGTCGCTGCAAAGTTTAAACAGGGACCGCTTGTAACAGTTTCTGCTGCGGTAGCCGGTATGATCGGAGCGTTTCCGGCACTGGGAATGGAAAGTTTTGCATTGGGAAAAGCAGGAGAGCCTCTGGGAGCTTTTGTGGCAGCTCTGATCGGCATTGAGTGCGGCAGGCTGGTTGCAGGAAGAACAAAAATTGATATTATTTTGACGCCACTGGTATCCATTTGTACCGGTGCGGCAGCAGGATTTATCGTGGGACCGCCAATTTCCAATTTTATGAAATGGCTTGGAAATCTGGTAAATATTAACGTAGAGGCATCTCCGATTCTTGGAGGTATCGCAGTATCCGTTCTTATGGGAATGATTCTGACCCTGCCAATCAGTTCTGCAGCACTTGGTGTTTCCATGGGACTGACAGGGCTTGCAGCAGGCGCAGCGACGATTGGATGCTGTTGTCAGATGGTAGGTTTTGCGGTAGCAAGTTATCGGGAAAATAAATTTGGCGGTTTTATTGCGCAGGGAATCGGAACATCCATGCTTCAGGTGCCAAATATTTTGCGAAGACCGTTGATCTGGCTTCCGCCGATCATTTCTAGTGCGATTTTAGGACCAATTGCATCTGCAGTTTTACATATGGTAAGTACACCAATCGGATCTGGAATGGGTTCCGCAGGTTTTGTTGGACAGATCGCAGCTTATGGAGCAATGCTTGAGACAGGCATGTCTTCTAAAGTGGCACTGATTCAGATCATCATTATGCATTTTGTTTTGCCGGCAGTTGTGACACTGATCTTCTCAGAAGGAATGAGAAAAGCCGGATGGATCAAAGACGGTGACATGAAACTGGAAGTATAAAATCAAAGAATCTGAAAAATGGGAATGATGCAAGTAGCGAAAGCAGATTGCGAATGTCCGCTTTACAAACAGTATGGAGCATGCTTAGGTGAAGGTACATAGAATATCGAAGGATTGGTTGAACATTTTTACGGATTGTTATAAAGTAATAGCAACACAAGTAAATGTTTGCTGGAGGTAGAATGGTATGGAAAACTTTGTATATGAAACACCCACGAAAGTTTATTTTGGAAAAGAGGAAGAATTAAACGTTGGAAAAATCATTGCCGGATATGCACCGAAAAAAGTGTTGGTTCATTTTGGTGGTCAGTCTGCCAGAAAAAGTGGACTGTTAGACCGCGTGGAAAAAGCGTTGGAAGCAGAAGGCATTGCTTATGTGGAACTTGGCGGTGTGACAGCAAATCCGGAGCTGAAGCTTGTGCGGGAAGGTATCGCACTCTGCCAGCGAGAAGGCGTTGATTTTGTACTGGCAGTCGGTGGAGGTTCTGTACTGGATTCTTCCAAAGATATTGCAAACGGTGTGGCCAATCCGGATATTGACGTGTGGGATTTTTCCCTTGGAAAATGTGTACCGCAGAAAACATTGCGAAAAGGTGCGATTCTGACACTGGCAGCAGCAGGTTCGGAAATGTCAAATTCCTGCGTGATTACAAATGTAGAAACAAACGAAAAACGCGGCTATGGATGCAGCTGCAACCGTATGGATTTTGCTGTTGAAAATCCGGAACTGACCTATACGGTAAGTCCATATCAGACCGCCTGCGGTATCGTGGATATTGCAATGCATACGATTGAGCGTTATTTCTGCCCGGGCGAAGATACTTATCTGACGGATGCCATTGCAGAAGCAGTGATCAAAAATGTGATGAAAGCCGGAAAAGACTGTCTGGCAGATCCGGAAAATTATGAAGCGCGTGCAAATATGATGTGGGCATCTTCACTGGCTCATAATGGTCTGACAGGATGTGGACGAAAGACTCAGCTTGTTGTTCACCAATTAGAGCATGAGGTTTCCGGAATGTATACACAGGTGGCACACGGAGCTGGCTTGGCAGCACTCTGGTGCAGTTGGGCACGTTATGTATACAAGGCAAACATCAACCGCTGGTTACAGTATGCACAGAATGTATGGAATGTAGATGTGGATTTTGAACACCCGGAGAAAACCATTGAGACGGCCATTAACATGCAGGAAGCATTTTATGCATCTATTGGAATGCCAACAAATTTGAAAATGCTTGGTGTGAAAGAAACAGATTTGGAGATGCTGGCGTTTAAGTGCTCCAGAGGGAAAACACGTACACTGATCGGTTACAAAGAATTGGCATACGATGACATATTGGAAGTGTTCTGTATGGCGTATGATGTCTAAAAACTCAGTTAGTGTGGAGTAAATGATGAATTTTATTGATTCTTATAAGAAACTTGAAAAATTATGCAATGAGATGTACGGCGATAAGCATGGTGTCTCATTATATATTGATGAAATGATTAATACACCTGTGGGTTCGCGTTATGTTAAAAGTTGGAATGAGGATCTGAAGCAATTGAAACATTATCGTTGGGTGAGAAATCAAATTGTGCATGAACCGGGATGTACGGAAACAAACATGTGTAACCGTGATGATATACAATGGATAAATAATTTTTATACTCGGATGATGTCTACAAGTGATCCGCTGGCTTTATATCGAAAAACAATCAGGTCAAACAGAAAGACTCATTCATCATCAGGGGGTAAATCGGCATCGCGGCAGTGTGACGATTCACAACAAAAAGGAAAGCACAGTAGATTTTCACAGGAATCTCACGGGTGTGGAGTGTTCGTTTGGGGCACTATAATTGCAGTGATAGTTATATTCCTGTTTTTTAAAGTTATATTATAAATTTTTCTCAGAGATATATCGATATATTTTTATGACATTTTAGTACCTTGTCTATGGTTTTGAATGGACAAGGTACTTTTTTCGTTTTTATCTATTTTGTGTTTTAGGATAACATCTTTTGTAAAAAAATATTATGAAAATGGAAAATTCTGTAGTAAACGACAGGCTTTTTCCGTTATTATATATATAGAAACAATAAAAAACTTTTTACTATGGAGATCTGTAAAGGGGACTTCCGAATCTGTGCTTAAAAGATTTCGAGAATGTATGTAAATAACAGGGAGGAAACGTTATGCTTTTGTTTTTAACCATGCTGGACAGCGATGAGGATCAGTCCAAATTTGTTCAGATTTATCATAAATATCGGTATTTTCTATGGTATCTGGCGCGTGAACGGTTGCAGGACGACCATCTGGCAGAGGATGCGGTACAGGAAACATTTTTAGCACTGACGCGTCATATGGACAAAGTTGGCAGTGTAGAGTCTGCCGCAACGCGGAATTTTTTGGCAACTATTGTAAAAAATAAGGCAACGGATCTCTTAAGAAAACGTCAGAAAATTATGGAAGATGAGGAGGCTTCACAAAAACAGGAAGCAGAAGTTTCAGGTGAAGATCTGCTGAATCAATATCTGGCGCAGGAAAGTTATGAACGCATTTTGCATGCCATTCAGAAACTGGATGAAATTTATCGTGTGGTATTTGAATATAAATATTTGCATGAACTTTCAGATCGGGAGATTGCTGATTTGCTTGGGGTAACACTAAAAGTGGTAAATGTGCGGATTTTCCGGGCGCGGAAAAAGTTGCAGAATTTTCTGAGAGAGGAGTGTGGGAGCAATGAACAAACAAAATCAGGACAGAGCAGATAAAGTCGCACATGTTTATAAAAAAAGCAGAAAAGTGCGTAGTGCGGACGAAGTACTAAAACGGGCACTGACAGACTGCATGCAGGAAGAAGCGAACCAGGTGCAGAAAAAGATGGAACGAGAAGGACAGCATGCATTTTCAAAGCCGTTTATTGAAAAAATACAGTTTGTTTTAAAGCTGGGAAAACAGGCAGAAGAACAGCAGAAAAAGAAAGCACGTGGGCGGCGATGGACCCGTGTGGCAGCCGCATGTATTGTATGTGTGGTTGTGGCAGGCGGAAGCTGGATCGGACTGCGTGGAAATGTTAAAATGTCGCAGAATGAATCGTCTGCTTTAACTGGTAAAACAGAAACGGCAAGCCAGGAGGAAAGCCTTGAAATGGGAAAGTCAGATTATGCTGATACAATAAGTGGAAACGTGGATGCTTCGGATACGCAGGAGAATGAATCTAATGTTTTAAATGAGGATAAGAAAGAAACAGAAAGCAGTCAGGATTCGGCGGGCACAGAGGAAGACGCATCAGCATCTACGGGGATGCTTGCACAGAATGTGGATATAAAAGTGCTGGAAGTGACACAAACATCCCTGAAAGTAAGATTGACAAATAACGGTGATGAAGATATTAGTTTTGGAGATGATTACGAAGGCATAGAAGTTTATGATGAGGCGACAGATACATGGATGGAGTGTCAAAAGCAGTATGAAATCGCATGTCACGATATTTTACATTTAGTGAAGTCAGGGGATAAACAGAATTGGTTTGACTGGTACGTAGACTGGGCAAATGTATACGGTTCTCTTGGGGCAGGGCATTATCGCCTGCTGAAAAATATTTCTATTGGAAATATCGATGGTGGCGACCAGTATGTGCAGTCAATTCAGATCGAATTTGATGTCAGATAATAGCTACAGCCAATTCGGATTGGATTTGATGTCGGATAACAGCAGTGATTGCAGGAGGAGAAGAATCATGAGAGAAAAGAAAAAATCGGGTAAATGTTCTGTTTTGGGAAAATGGATACTTTGTATGTTGTTGGCTGGATGTATGCTGTTAACAATCGGATGTGGAAAAAGCGCAATGTCAAGTGCAGACAGCGGTGCCACAAATCGCAGTGAAAGTGGTTTCGGTGCTTTTCGGGCAGATAATCAGAAAACAGCCAGTGAGGGAACAACGGCTGAGGATGGTGCCACAGAAGCAACAGTAAATACAGACGATGCCGTGGAACAAAGTGCACAGGACTTTGAAGAACAGGGAGCAGATACGAATGGAACAGAATTTGAACAGGTGGAAGGGGTTAACACAGAGCAGAAACTGATCAAAACAGTCAATATGTCAGCAGAGACTACCGAGTTTGATACATTGGTAGCGGATGTGCGGGCAAAGACGGAGAGTGTCGGCGGTTATGTGGAAAATTCAGATGTTGGCGGGGATTATGGAATGGATATGACACGCTATGCATACCTTGTTCTTCGTATCCCGGCAGATAAACTGGATGATTTTGTGGGCGAGGTGAAAAATGCGTCTAATGTGCGAACCTTTGGTGAAAGTACGGAGGATGTTACGCTGCAGTATACAGATCTTGATACTCATATCAAAGCACTGCGGGAAGAATTAGATGCACTGTTTTCCATGATGGAGCAGGCCACATCAATGGAAGATATTCTGGCTATCCAGTCTCAGATTACAGAGGTTCGTTATGAAATTGAAAATTATGAATCACAGCTTCGTGTTTACGATAATCAGGTGATTTACAGTACCGTATATCTGGATTTGTACGAGGTAAACCGGGAAAGTTCCGCGGCTGGAACAACTTTTGGTGAGCGTGTGAAAATAAAATTTAACGATAATCTGTATCAGATGGGACAGGGATTTCAGAATTTTATGGTTGGATTATTGGGCGGTCTGCCAATATTGCTCCCGATCGTTGTCATTTGTGTGGTGGTTGTCGTAGTGCTTCGCAAAATCTGGAAAAAGAGAAAAAGTGGCAGACAGGAAAAAACAGAAGAGTAAGAAACGACAGCTGTAGTTGGCTGTAACGGGAATCCACCTTGCGGGATTCCCGTTTTTGTGGTAAAATAGAAAAACTTTAGTGAACATTTGTTCACTGACTTGAAAGGATGAAAAAATGGCAGATAAAGTAACATATGACGCGGGAAGTATTTCCGTACTGGAAGGCCTGGAAGCGGTTCGTAAGCGTCCGGGTATGTACATCGGAAGTGTGTCCCGCAAGGGTTTGAACCACCTGATCTATGAGATCGTAGATAATGCGGTGGACGAGCATCTGGCAGGAGCCTGCAGTGAAATCAGGGTAACACTGGAAGCAGATGGTTCCTGTACCGTTGAGGATAATGGACGAGGTATCCCGGTTGGAATGCATGAAAAAGGAGTTCCGGCGGCACGACTTGTTTTTTCAACGCTGCATGCCGGAGGAAAGTTTGATGATTCTGTATACAAGACAAGCGGAGGTTTGCACGGTGTTGGATCTTCCGTAGTAAACGCATTGTCCACTTATCTGGATGTACAGATCAGCCGGGACGGTGCAATTCACCATGACCGTTATGAGCGTGGAGTGGCTGTGGAGCCGCTGGTGGATGGTTTGCTCCCGGTGATCGGAAAGACAAAAAAGACCGGAACAAAGATTAATTTTCTCCCGGATCCGGAAATTTTCGAAAAGACAAGATTCAAAGAGGATGAAGTAAAAAGTCGCTTGCATGAGACCGCATATCTGAATCCGAATCTGACAATTGTATATGAGGATCTGCGCGGTGAGGAGCCGGAGCATATCGTTTATCATGAAGAAGAAGGTATCATCGGATTTGTTCGTGATCTGAATAAAAAAGCAGAAGTATTGCATGACGTGGTTTATTTCAGGGGGGAGAGCGAAGGCATCACCGTGGAAGCTGCATTTCAGTATACAAATGAGTTTCATGAAAATATTCTGGGCTTCTGTAACAATATTTACAATGCAGAGGGCGGTACGCATATCACCGGTTTTAAGACGATTTTTACAACGGTGATGAATCAATACGCCCGTCAGCTTGGAATCTTGAAGGAAAAGGACGCAAATTTTACCGGCGCAGATGTGCGTAACGGTATGACTGCAGTTATTTCCATCAAGCATCCGGATCCGCGTTTTGAGGGACAGACCAAGACAAAACTGGATAATCAGGATGCGTCCCGTATTACGGCGAAAGTAACCGGCGACGAGATACAGCTGTTTTTTGACAAAAATCTGGAGACACTGAAAATAGTATTATCCTGCGCGGAGAAAGCGGCAAAAATCCGTAAGACAGAAGAAAAGGCAAAGACAAACTTGTTGACAAAGCAGAAATTTTCTTTTGATTCCAACGGAAAACTGGCAAACTGTGAGAGCAGGGATGCTTCCAAATGTGAGATTTTCATCGTCGAGGGAGATTCTGCCGGTGGTTCCGCAAAGACCGCCCGCGATCGTAATTTCCAGGCGATTCTTCCAATCCGTGGAAAAATTTTGAATGTTGAGAAAGCAAGTATTGATAAAGTGCTGGCCAATGCGGAGATCAAGACTATGATCAATGCGTTTGGATGCGGTTTTTCCGAGGGATACGGCAACGATTTCGATATTTCCAAATTGCGTTATGATAAGATTGTTATTATGGCAGATGCCGATGTGGATGGTGCGCATATTTCCACACTGCTTCTGACATTATTCTATCGTTTTATGCCGGAACTGATTTTTGAGGGGCATGTATACATTGCCATGCCGCCACTTTATAAAGTGATTCCGTCAAAGGGAAAAGAAGAGTATCTCTATGATGATGCAGCTCTGGAGCGTTACCGCAAGACGCACACTGGAAGTTTCACATTGCAGCGTTACAAAGGTCTGGGTGAGATGGATGCAGAACAGCTCTGGGAGACCACACTGGACCCGGAGACACGTATGCTGAAAAAAGTAGAGATCGAGGATGGACGTATGGCATCGGATGTGACAGAAATGCTGATGGGTACGGATGTACCGCCACGAAAAGCATTTATTTATGAGCATGCTAACGATGCAGAATTAGATATCTAATGAATGAAAATGAAATAAGTAGGATAATTAGTCTGAAAATGAACGATGTAGAACCGGATATCTAATAAAGTAATGTAAGCGGATAATGTAATGATCCGATAAACGAATAGAGTAGAAAAATCCAGATCAGAAACAAAAAAGAATATTTGTCTGATCCGGATCAGGATTCGCAGGTGAACCCTGAATAGTGATTGTAGGAGAGAAACATGGCAGAAAACAGAGAGCAGATCATCCGGACCGAGTATTCGGAGATCATGCAGAAATCATATATCGACTATGCAATGAGTGTTATCATTGCCCGTGCCCTGCCGGATGTGCGGGACGGATTGAAGCCGGTACAGCGCAGAACGCTGTATGATATGCACGAGCTGGGCATCCGATATGACCGTCCGTATCGTAAGTGTGCGCGTATAGTCGGCGATACCATGGGTAAATATCATCCGCATGGTGACAGTTCTATTTATGGAGCCCTGGTCGTTATGGCGCAGGACTTCAAATACGGTATGCCGCTGGTGGATGGGCATGGAAACTTTGGTTCCATCGAGGGGGACGGTGCCGCAGCAATGCGTTATACCGAGGCGCGTCTGCAGAAGATCACACAGCAGGCGTATCTGGCAGATTTAGATAAAGATGTGGTAGATTTTATTCCGAACTTTGATGCGACCGAGAAAGAACCTTCCGTACTTCCGGTAAAAGTGCCAAACATCCTGATCAACGGTGCAGAGGGAATTGCGGTAGGTATGGCAACCAGCATTCCGCCGCACAATCTTGGTGAAGTCATTGACGGTGTGATCGCATACATGAAAAATCCAGATATTACCACAGAAGAAATGATGGAGTACATTCCGGGACCGGACTTCCCGACCGGTGGAATCGTCATCAACAAAGACGAGCTGGTTTCCATTTACGAATCCGGAAATGGCAAGATCAAACTGCGTGGAAAAGTAGAGATTGAGCCGGTGAAGGGCGGAAAAGAACGTATCGTTATCACGGAAATTCCGTACACAATGATCGGTGCAAATATCGGTAAATTCCTGAATGATGTATACAGTCTGGTTGAGACGAAAAAAACATCCGATATCGTGGATATATCCAACCAGTCTTCCAAGGCCGGCATTCGTATCGTCATCGATCTGAAAAAAGGAGCCGATGCGCAGAACCTGTGTAATCTCTTATATAAGAAGACACGTCTGGAAGATACCTTTGGTGTAAACATGTTGGCAGTAGCAAACGGCAAACCGGAGACTATGGGACTGGTATCCGTGATTCGTCACAACGTACAGTTCCAGTATGAGCTTGCCACCCGCAAGTATACAACTCTGTTGAAGAAAGAGCAGGATAAGTGTGAGATTCAGGAAGGTCTGATCAAGGCCTGTGATGTCATTGATCTGATTATCGAAATCCTGCGTGGAAGTAAAAATATCAAACAGGCGAAAAAGTGCCTGATCACCGGAGAGACAGAAGGAATTAAATTCAAATCCAAACTTTCCGAAAAAACAGCATCCATGCTTCATTTTTCAGAGCGGCAGGCGACAGCCATTCTGGAAATGCGTCTGTATAAACTGATCGGACTGGAAATCGAAGCACTGATGGCAGAACATGAGGAGACACTGAAAAATATTGCACTGTATCAGGAAATTCTTGGAAGCCGTGCGGTAATGGCAAAAGTCATTATCAAAGAGCTGAAAGCACTGAAAAAAGAATTTTCCCATCCACGACTGACTGTGATCGAAAACGGAAAAGCTGCTGTATACAAAGAAAAAGAAGCAGAAGCTGTGCCTGTTGTATTGCTGATGGATCGTTTCGGTTATGTGAAGACCGTGGATAATTCCGTTTACGAGCGCAACAAAGAAGCTGCAGACAGTGAAAATAAGCAGATTGTTCCTTGTATGAGTGATGGAAAAATCTGCCTGTTTACGGACAACGGACAGATGCATCTGGTTAAAGTTGCTGATATTCCATATGGAAAATTCCGTGATAAGGGTATTCCGGTGGACAATATCAGTAATTATGACAGCAGCACAGAAAATATTGTATACATCACTGCACTGGAAAATATAATGGACAAGAAGCTGCTTTTTGTGACAGAGCAGTCTATGTGCAAAATGGTGGCAGGCAGTGAATTTGACGTTTCTAAGCGAACCACTGCAGCTACAAAATTACAGGAAGGAGACAAAATCCTGTATATGGCAGTAACAAAACCAGAGACAACATTAGTGCTCCAGTCGCAGAAAAACTATTTCCTGCGCTTTGCAACCGAAGATGTTCCGGAGAAGAAAAAAGGAGCAGTCGGTGTGCGAGGTATGCGTCTTGGTGATGGGGAACTGCTGACGGATGTATGGCAGCTGAACAATGAAAAAGAAGAGATTATTATGATAAAAGAGAAAGCCGTGCATCTGAACCGGCTAAGAATCGCGAACCGTGATACGCGTGGTGTGAAGAAGTAATATATAGCGAATTCGATACAACAATAGAAAAAAGTGTGTGTTTTATACTCGAGCATGTTGTAAATAAAATACCGATTTCTCGATGATGATGAGAAATCGGTATTTTTGCTGTGTAATGTGAAAAATATACTTTTGCTAACAGAAAAATTCCTGTGCAGCCCGTACAAGATATTCGGTATCTTTCACTCCGGCTGTCTCATATGGTGAATGCATGGCCAGCTGAGGAAGACCGATATCAACGGTGTTTAATGCGACCTGTGTATTGGAAATATTGCCCAGTGTGGATCCGCCTGCGATATCGGAACGATTTGTGAACGTCTGTACTGGTACATCTGCCTGTTTGCAGATATCGCGAAACATTGCTGCTGATACGGCGTCTGTGCAGTACTTCTGGTTTGCATTGAATTTAATGACAATACCACCATTCAGGTACGGGCGGTTTGTCGGGTCTGCCATATCGGTGTGGTTCGGATGGACCGCATGTGCATTATCTGCAGAGAACATCAGGCTGTTAGCCAGATGAATGCGATAATCCTCACAGTCGTAGCCTAATACTTCGTGGATACGCTGCAGGGTATCACGTAAAAAAGTAGATGCAGCACCTTGCTTGGTACCACTTCCCACTTCTTCGTTATCAAATACACAATGTAGAGCCAGATAATTGTTTTTTTCTCCGTACAAGAAACCTTTCATGGATGAAAATGCACATTGTAGATCATCAAGCTGTGGAGCAGAGATGAATTCTTCATCAGCTCCCCAGATGCTGGCTGATTCTCTATTATATAAGAAGAGATCGTGTCCGAGAATGTCATCAGTGGATACATGAGCTGCGCCAGCAACTGTTTCCATAAAGGTGTCTTTTGCTGTACTCATGCCGTAGAGTGGAAGCATGTCTTTCTGCGCATTATATTTGTAGCCGCTGTTTACTTCACGATTCATATGGATGGCCAGGTTTGGAATCATGACCAGATCACGGTCTACATTGACCAGTCTGCTTTCGAGTGTTCCGGTAGATGGATTTTTGATGATCAGACGTCCGGCTACGGAAAGCGGACGGTCAAACCAAGGCGCAAAAATCATGCCGCCGTAGCGTTCTACATTGAGTTTGATATAGTGTTTTTCCACTTCCATTTCTGGATTTTCCTTAATTTTAAAGGAAGGAGAGTCACTGTGGCTAGCCATGATGCGCATACCGTGAAATCCATTTTCCGGAATAGAAAAAGCAATGATGGATGAGTCATTGCGTGTGATAAAATACTGTCCGCCGGCTTTCAGATTCCAGCGCTCATTTTCTGCCAGAGCGGTAAAACCATTTGCCAGAAACTCTTTTTTCATTGTGTCTACTGCATGAAAAGCAGATGGACTTGTCTTTATAAACTGTATTAATTCTGTTGCGATATTTGACTGCATAAACATTCACCTCGAATAATATAATTAGTAAAAAAGCATTAATAACGCCATGCATTATTGTATCATAAAACATCCATTTATGGAAAATGAAATTGCATCCGATTTGTTCTGAAAAATAGTGATTCTTGAAAAAATATAGAAATAAATGGAAAAAACACATGGAATAATGACGAAAAGAATGACGTAATCAAAGATATAATGGTTGAATTTGCACAGAATAGATTGATAATTGCATAACAATCGTTGACAAGCCCGTTTTGCATATGCTAGTATAATGCCTAGACAATTTTTGCAGGCTTTTATAGTCGTGGCATCATTTTTAACATGAAATAAGAATGTATGGCATGAAATATGAAAGATGCAGGGATTGGCTATTCACAATGAAGTATGAATATAAGGACATACTTTATGACTATCGAAGGGAGAGTTAATACATCATGACTTGGACTATTATTATTCCAATCATCGGCATCATCGCTTTATTGGTTGCCGCAGGATTAGCTGCTAATGTAAAAAAACAGTCTGAAGGTACAGACCGTATGAAAGAAATTGCAGCAGCAATCCATGAAGGTGCTCGTGCGTTCTTATTCGCTGAGTACAAAATTCTTGCAATCATTATTGTCATTGTATTTGTGGCAGTAGGATTTGCAATTGGCTGGACAACAGCTTTATGTTTCTTAATCGGAGCGTTTTTCTCTATTATTGCAGGTTTCTGTGGTATGACAGTTGCTACAAGAGCAAACGTCAGAACTGCGAATGCTGCAAAAGAGAAAGGTATGGCAGCTGCTTTATCCGTTGCATTCCGTGGCGGTGCAGTTATGGGACTTTGTGTAGTTGGACTTGGTCTGTTTGGTGTCAGCATCATTTATGTACTGACAGGAAACTCATCCATCCTGTTCGGCTTCAGTCTTGGTGCTTCTTTCGTTGCTTTATTTGCCCGTGTTGGTGGTGGTATTTATACGAAAGCTGCTGACGTAGGAGCTGACCTTGTTGGTAAAGTAGAAGCAGGTATTCCGGAAGATGATCCTCGTAACCCGGCTGTTATCGCTGATAACGTAGGTGACAACGTAGGTGATGTTGCCGGTATGGGAGCTGACCTTTTTGAGTCATATGTAGGTTCTATCATTTCTGCAATCACACTTGGTATTGCAGCATCTACATCTTATATCGGAGCAGCAGGAACCATTGGAGCAGCTTTCTATCCGTTAGTACTTTCTGCAGTCGGAATCATCGCTTCTATCATCGGTATTTTCTTTGTACGTGGTAAAGATGGTGTTAATCCGCAGAAAGCACTGAACACTGGTGAGAATGTTTCTTATGTGATCACAATCGTGCTCGCTGCAATTCTTTCCCACGTTATGCTTGGTTCTATGAAACCGTTTGTTGCAATCGTTGCAGGTCTGATTGTTGGTCTGCTGATCGGTAAAATCACAGAGTGGTATACATCTGATCATTACAGACATGTACAGAAGATCGCAGATCAGTCTGAGACAGGCTCCGCTACAAACATCATCAGTGGTCTTGCAGTTGGTATGCAGTCCTGTGCATTACCGGTTGTTCTGATCGCAGTTGCAATTATCGTGGCTTTCATGATGGCTGGTGTATACGGTATCGCACTTGCAGCCGTAGGTATGCTTGCCACAACAGGAAGTACAGTAGCCGTTGATGCATACGGTCCGATCGCAGATAACGCTGGTGGTATCGCAGAGATGTCCGGTCTGGACGAGAGCGTTCGTGACATCACAGACTCTCTGGATTCTGTAGGTAACACAACAGCAGCTATTGGTAAAGGTTTTGCTATCGGTTCTGCAGCTCTGACAGCTCTTGCACTTTTCGTAAGTTATGCAGAAGCAGTTGATCTGATGGAGTCCGGTATCAGTATCCTGAACCCGGTTGTTATCGCTGGTCTGTTCATCGGTGCCATGTTACCATTCCTGTTCTCATCCATCACAATGGAAGCAGTTTCCAAAGCTGCTTACAAGATGATCGAAGAAGTTCGTCGTCAGTTTAGATCTGACAAAGGAATCCTTGAGGGAACAAGCAAACCGGATTACAAGACTTGCGTAGGTATTTCTACACAGGCATCCTTAAAAGAGATGATCGTTCCGGGTGTTCTGGCAATCATTGTTCCGATTGTCGTTGGTCTTCTGCTTGGTACAGAAGCTCTTGGCGGACTGCTTGCAGGTGCCCTGGTTACTGGTGTTATGATGGCTATCTTTATGGCTAACGCCGGTGGAGCATGGGATAATGCTAAGAAATTCATCGAGGGTGGAAATCATGGTGGAAAAGGAAGCGAGCCGCACAAAGCAGCCGTTGTTGGTGATACTGTAGGTGATCCGTTCAAGGATACATCAGGTCCTTCCATCAACATCCTGATTAAACTGATGACAATCGTGTCATTAGTATTCGCCCCACTGTTCTTACAGGTTGGTGGACTGTTAATTTTCTAAGATAAGAAAATAGATTGTTGACGAAGAATGTTCATATTTGTTTAATGAAATAAATATTGGATAAGAAGAGAGAACCTCCGGTTCCTGTTTCAGACAGGAACCGGAGGTTCTCTTTTTGTTTGACAGGAAATATATTGTAAGATAATGATAAAAGTGATAGTATTACTATCATAAAAAGAAGGTGATAAATATATGAGTGGAGATAAAATAGCACTCAGCACAAGAGAACGACAGGCACAGCAGAAAAGAAAGCAGATTCTGACGGCATCGATGACCTTGTTTGAGAAAAAATGTATCGAAGACACTTCAATAGAAGAAATTGCGAAGCATGCCGGTGTGGGGGCTGCGACGGTATATCGTTATTTTTCTACGAAAATCGAACTGGTGATTGAGACTGCGGGACACTACTGGGAACAGGTAGCAGGAAAATATCTGACAGAGCTGGAAAGAGCGGAATCTGTTTCTTTAAAGAAGTGGAGCGGTTATCAGCGTTTGGAACAGATTTTACATATTTTCTGCCGGATTTTTGAAGAAGAGAAAGCATTTTTGAAATTTTTACAGGAATTTGATGTGTTTGTAAAAAAATATGAGATTTCCCAAGAAGGTCTGTCTGATTACGAAGATGGCATTTTGAAGTTGAAACCATATGTGACAAATGCACTGGAAACAGGATTGGAAGATGGAAGTCTTGCTTTTGTCTGTTCAGTAGATGAAATGTATTTTTCACTGACCCATACACTGTTGTCATTGATGGAAAAACTGGCAGTGGGAGGAGATATTTTGACTTCTGATCGGATTGTGGAAGGAAACGTACAGCTTCAGGTGATGACAGGAGTGATTTTGAGGGGATTACAGCAGAATTCTTTGGATAAAAAATAGAAGGAGACGGTATTATGAAAAAATTATCAACGGCAAAAATATGGCAGTTTGCAGCAGGTCAGTTTGGCTGGGCAATGTTGTCGGGAATTATTTCAAACTGGCTGGTATACTTTTATCAGCCGGATCAGGTAGCTATCAGTCAGGGACAGACGGTATTTATTCCGCAGGGACTGGTAGTCTTTGGAATCTTTACCATTATCGGGGGAATTACCGCGTTTGGACGGATTTTTGATGCGTTTACAGATCCGATGATCGCATCGTTATCTGACCGTTGTACATCGAAACATGGGCGAAGAATCCCATTTTTGAAATGGGCCTCTTTGCCACTGGCACTTTCAACCGTGCTTGTATTCTGGTCACCGGTGAATAAAAACAGCCGAATTAACGCAGTATTTTTACTGGTCATGATTCTGGCATACTATTTATCAATTACGGCATATTGTACACCGTACAATGCGCTGATTCCGGAGCTTGGACATACGCAGCAGGAACGGCTGAATATTTCCACTGTGATTTCCTTTACATTTATTGCGGGAACAGCAGTTGCTTATCTGGCACCGACCATCTGGGGCATGTTTATTCCGGCATTTGGAAGAGTCGGTGCAATCCGTGTGACTTTTACGATTATGGCAGTGATTGCATTTATCTGCATGCTTGTTCCGGTGTTCTGTATCCGGGAAAAAGATTATGTCAATACGGTTCCGGCAAAAGAATCAGCATTTCGTTCTCTTGTGGAAACATTTAAAAATGGGGAATTTCGCAAATTTGTCGGATCAGATATTTTTTATTGGATTGCGTTGACAATGTTCCAGACAGGGCTTCCGTTTTTCGTTACCAGTCTGTTGCGCCTTCCGGAGACAATGACAACAATTTATTTTGTCGGAATGACTGCATTATCTCTGGTGTTTTACATACCGGTTAATAAGCTGACACCGAAGATCGGAAAGAAAAAGATGATTCTGTTTGCATTTGTGGTATTCAGTCTGGCTTATTTTTATACCGGTTTTATGGGGAAAATTTCTTTGATACCGGAAAACGTACAGGGACTGATTCTTATGGTTGTAGCAGCGCTGCCGATGGCAATTTTCGGAATTCTCCCGCAGGCAGTCGTTGCAGATATCGCACAGAGTGATGCTATAACTTCCGGAAGCAACCGGGAAGGCATGTTTTATGCAGCAAGAACCTTTGCATTTAAACTTGGGCAGAGCCTTTCCATGCTGATTTTTACAGCTGTTTCTACGATTGGAGCGGGAAACGGAACCGGTTATCGGATCGCAGCATTTGGAGCAGCAGTATTTTGCTGTGTTGGCGGTATTATTCTTGCGTTTTATAATGAAAAAAGAATTAATGGGATTATCAGCGGAAAGTAATTGTTTGTAACAGGGAAGGGCAAAAGACAGGATACGAAGGATTGACAATATGGAAATTATACAGGAAGTAAAATATGATGAGACTATGAAGACGACGGTAGAACCATATCTGAAACAACGATGCATAAGCGGATATACAGACAGTTATGATGCAGTCGGGAAACTGCATGTTTTACGTTACCAGGCAGACATGCCAAAAGGTGTGATTGTGATCTGTCATGGATTTACGGAATCCTATCCGAAATATGATGAACTGGTCTATTACTTTTTACAGGCCGGTTATCATGTGTGGCTGCCGGAACATTGCGGACATGGATGGAGTTATCGCCTGACGAACGATTCTTCTCTGGTACATATTGATACATGGAAACGTTATATCAGAGATTTTCTGAAAATTTGTCAGATGGCAAAAAAAGAATATCCGAATTTGCCGTTAAACTTGTTTGCCCATTCGATGGGAGGGGCAATCGGAGCCATTGCAGTGTCCTGGAAGCCGGAGTGGTTTCAACATGTGATTTTAAATTCTCCGATGATCCGACCACATACTGCAAATGTTCCGTGGGGAATTTCTGCGTCGGTGTCAACGCTCCAGTGCCTGATCGGAAAAGCAGAACATTATGTGCTTGGACAGAAACCATATGAAGCGAGTGAAACATTTGAGACAAGTGCATCTACATCAAAACCGAGATTTACCCGCTTTAACGAACGCAGAAAAGCGACAAAAGAGATGCAGACCTGTGCGGCATCTTACAGCTGGCTGTCGAATGCTGCAAAGATGAACACGTATCTGATGCGTCATGCGTGGAAAAAGTATACGGCACCGATGTTGATCATTCAGGCAGAACAGGACGATTATGTGTGGACAAGTCAAATACAGAAGTTTGCTGATAAGATTAAAAAACATGGTATAGCTGAATGTGAATACCTGTATCTGTCAGAAACAAAACATGAGACATACAGCAGCAATGATGAGACGATGGACAAGTATATCAATAAGATTTTAGCGTTTCTTCAGAAATAAAAGCTTGCCAGATTTTATGGGCGGTTATATACTGTTCTACGTGTAATCGGATTCTGCACGTAAAAAAGGTATGGCAGATAACGAGCATAAAAGAAAAGATAAGGTGAAGGAGAAACAGAAAATGGGGATTTTTGATCGATTTAAGGTTTTAACGGTAAATGATGCCATTAATGAGTCTAGAACAGATAAAAATGCAGTACTGATCGATATTCGTGCCAAAGATGTATATAAACGCGGGTATATCAGCGGAAGCATCAATATTCCAATGACGCAGTTAGAACTGATCGAAAAACGTGTTCCGGATAAGGAGAAAAAGATTTATATCGTTGGAAGCTATGATAATGAACCGAAAAAGGCAGCAAAAAGATTAAAGAAAATGGGATATGAAAATGCGATTCCAGGCGGAAGAATGGAAGAGCATGAAGGTCCATTGAAGAAACTGAAATAAAATATGAAATTTGGCGATTGACGTTTGTTGATCAAATGAATGCAGAAAAATAAATACGGCGTAATATCAAAAAAAATTGATATTATGCCGTATTTGCGTTATAATTAGCGGAATATGTAAAAGACGGTTGACTAATAATTTAGCGACATGTAAAGCGGATTGCGAATGTCCGCTTTACGAAAAACGATATGGTACAGAAATGGTAAATGATGGAAAAGAAAGAAATCAGAAAACAATACAAGATGCTGCGAAATAAAATGAGCGAGATGGAAGTAAAAGAAAAATCAGATCGAATCTGCCAGAACATCATCTCAAGTAATTTGTTTCAGCAGGCAGAAAGAATATTGGCGTATGCGCCACTTGGAAATGAAGTGGATATCCGTCCGGTGATAGAAGAAGGCTGGCGGCAGCAGAAACGAATTGTGTTTCCAAAAGTATTTGGAGATACAATGCGATATTTTGAAATCAGCAGTTTTTCACAACTGAAGGAAGGTACATTTCATGTAATGGAACCGGTGGAGACAAATCCGGTGGACTGGGAAGAAGCTCTGGTGTTTGTGCCGGGAGTAGCTTTTGACCGTCAGGGTAACCGTATGGGATATGGCAAAGGCTACTATGACCGGTTTTTTGAAGGAAAAACAGATTGTGTAAAAGTAGGAGTGGCTTATGAACTGCAGGTGGCGGACCAACTGCCAACGGAAGAAAATGATCTGCCTGTGGAATATCTGGTGACAGAAAAAGGAGTATGGAAAAGACAATGAATTATATAGACGCAATGGATTTCCTGGAAGAAACAAAGAAATACGGCAGTCAGCTGGGGCTGACCAGTATTCAGAATCTGATGGCAGAACTTGGCAATATACAGGATGAAATCCCACTGGTACACATCGGTGGGACAAATGGAAAAGGTTCTGTGGGCGCTATGCTTTCCCAGGTCTTGACAGAAGCCGGATATCGCGTGGGCAGATTCTGTACGCCGGATGTATTTGTTTATGAAGATGAGTTTCAGATGAATGGCATAAATATAGAAAAAGGACGGCTGGCACAGCTTTTTACAAGGGTAAAAGCGGCCTGTGAAAAACTGGTGGCACAGGGAATGGCACATCCTACCCGGTTTGAAGTGGAAACCGCGGCAGCCTTTTTATGGTTTTATGAAGAAAACTGTGACATGGCATTGCTTGAAGTCGGAATGGGCGGTGCGACAGATGCAACCAATCTGATCAAAAAGCCACTGGTCAGCGTACTGACATCCATCAGTATGGATCATATCCGTTTTCTTGGGAATTCACTGGCAGAGATCGCAACTGTAAAAAGCGGCATAATCAAACCACAGGTGCCGGTAGTTACCATGCAGCAAAAGCCGGAGGCAATGGAAGTCATTAAGAAGAAAGCAGAAGAAATGCAGGCAGAGTTGATTGTTGCGGATATCACGCAGGTGCAGAACATAACGCAAAAAGATGGTCGGTATGCATTTGAATGGAAAGCACCAAGGAGAAATAGCAATGAGGTATGTATTGCACCGGATGCTGTAAAAAACAATATCCAGAAAGAAGAATCAGAAAAAGATTTTCTGTGTATTCCAGTTACACTTTCCCTCTGCGGTGCATTTCAGGTAGAAAATGCAGTCTGTGTGATAAATGCATTGCGGATTCTACAGAAAAAGTATCCGAAAATCACAGAAACTGTGATTCAACAAGGACTTTCACATACCATTTGGCACGGTCGTATGGAACAAATCGGAACGGGACCGGATTTCTATCTGGATGGGGCGCATAATGAAGACGCAGTGCGTAAGTTGAGAAAAACACTGGACGAAAGTTTTTCGAACCGAAGAATCGTATATATTATGGGGGTTCTGGCTGACAAAGATTATGAAAAAATGATTACGATGATGTATCAGCCCGGAGATCGTGTATACACTGTGACACCTCAGAATCCCCGGGCGCTGGACGGTAAAGAACTGGAAAAGCAACTTTTCGGGCAAAATATTGATGCACAATATTGTGAAAATATTCAGGATGCGGTATTATATGCTTTGCGGGACGCGCAGAAAAAGGATATGATACTGGCTTTTGGATCACTGTCGTATCTGCGGGATGTGCGTAACGCATATGAGAGTGAAAAATAAATTTACTAAAAATAATTTGATGTGAGTTAATATCAGAACAGTTGCACAGAAATAGGAAAAGAAAGATTTATGAAATTTGCAGAAAAATTATTGAAACACCCGGAATTTTTGCAGTTGCAGAAACGTGTGCAGGAGATGGAACAGGACAGAATATACTGTCATCATGAACTGTCACATGCGCTGGATGTCTGCCGAATGGCATGGATGATGTATCTGGAAGATGAATATAAGACACATTTGAAAGATTATCGGCAAAAAAAGGAAGCAAAAGTAGAGGTCAGTGAACAGAAATACCGTGCTGAAATTGCAGGACAATATATAACAGATCTACAAACAGACGATGCTGACCATACGGAGGAACCATACCTGAATGCAGATAACATGCTGGCTAAAAAAGATCAGTTTTACGTGACTGGTCTGTTGCATGATATTGGCAGAGTGGCACAGTATGAGACCGGGGAACATCACAGCGTTGCCGGTGTGCGGATTGCAGAAAAATTGCTGACAGAGATTGAATATCCGTCGGAATGGATGCGTGAGACTTTGCAGATTGTGGGTGTGCATCATGGGAGAGAAGAAACGGATGGCGAGCTTTCTAGGATGGAATACTATATTCGCCGGGCGGATCATCTTTCAAGAAACTGTTTTTTCTGTGAAGCATCAGATTCCTGTAAATGGAAGAAAGAAGAACGTAATCAGACGATTTGCTGGTAAAAGTGTAGTGAAAAACGGAACGGTTTTGACATAAAAAACATATTCGGTATATAGAATAAATGGAAAAAAGCATACCGAATATAGCGTTTTAGAAGGAAAATAAAAAATGATAATAGGAAAGAAAAATTTTGACACAGGTCATGAAACATATATAATGGGCATTTTGAATGTGACACCGGACTCATTCTCAGATGGCGGTAATTTTAATTGTCTGGATGCGGCACTGCGCCATACAGAGGAAATGTTGGCAGAAGGCGCTGATATTATCGATATTGGCGGAGAATCCACCCGTCCGGGGCATGTGCAAATTACAGATCAGGAAGAAATTGACCGTGTGACGCCGATCATTGAAGCGGTAAAATCCAGATTTGATGTACCGATTTCACTGGATACTTACAAAAGTGCAGTGGCAGAAGCAGGAATTGCAGCAGGTGCAGATCTGATCAATGATATCTGGGGATTAAAATATGATCCGAAGATGGCTGAAGTAATCGCTAAAGGCGATGTGGCATGCTGTCTGATGCACAACCGAGACAACAGCAATTATGCAGATTTCCTGAAGGAATGGTACGATGAAACTGCAGAGTGCGTGACACTGGCAAAAGCAGCCGGCATTGCGGATGATAAAATCATTCTGGATCCCGGGGTTGGTTTTGGAAAGACGTATGAGCAGAATCTGATCACCATCAAATATATGGACAAACTGAAAACACTTGGTTATCCGCTGCTTCTTGGAACATCGCGAAAATCGGTGATCGGACTGACACTCGATACACCTGTGACCGACCGTGCGCTGGGAACCGCTGTGACAACCGTATTTGCGGTACAGCAGGGCTATGCCTTTGTTCGTGTACATGATATCAAGGCAAATAAACAGGCAATTCAGATGACAAAAGCGATTATGGAGGCGTAATATGGATCGTATAAAAATACAGAATCTGGAAGTGTTCGGACACCATGGGGTGTTTTCCGAGGAAACAAAACTGGGACAGAAATTTCTGGTAAATGCAACAATGTACACAAATACGCGTGCAGCCGGTTATTCAGATGACCTGGAAAAATCTATCAACTATGGTGAAGTTTGTCATTTTATTACAGGTTACATGCAAAATCATACATTTAAACTGATTGAAGCGGTAGCAGAGCATATGTCACAGGCTATGTTGATGGAATATCCGCTTTTACAGAAACTGGATCTGGAAATCCGGAAACCCTGGGCGCCGATCGGATTGCCTCTGGAAAATGTATCGGTGGAGATCAGCCGCGGCTGGCATACAGTCTATCTTTCTGCAGGTTCAAATCTTGGAGAACGCCAGCAGTTTTTGCGGGCAGCAGTGAGACTTTTGCAGGAATGCAGTGAAATCCGCAATCTGAAAGTGTCAAAATTGATGGAGACAGCTCCGTATGGCTATACAGAGCAGCCTGCTTTTTTAAATGGTGCCATCGAACTTGAGACATTATTTACACCGCAGGAGTTGCTGATCGTCATCCATAAAATTGAGGCAGAACTTGGGCGGGAGCGTGTGATTCACTGGGGACCGCGCACCATCGATCTGGATATTGTATTTTATGATGATGAAATCGTGGCAGAGTCAGAACTGATCATTCCGCATATCGATATGCAGAACAGATTGTTTGTGTTGGAACCACTCTACATGCTTTGCCCGGGAAAGGTCCATCCGGTGTTGCATAAGACCGTTGCGCAGCTTCGTCAGGAACTGATCAGCAAGACACAGAATAAATGGAGTAATGAATGAAGAAGTATAAGTTTATTTTCTGGGATATGGATGGCACACTGGCGAATACTTATGAGGGTGTGACAAACTGTGTGAAATATGCCATGGAACCATACGGAATCCATCTGGAAGGAGAGGAGGAACTGCGGAAGTTTATCGGACCGCCGCTTCGTTTTTCTTTTACAACATATTGCGGACTCAGTGAGGAAGAAGCAGAAAAAGCAATTGTGCGCTATCGGGAGCGCTATATACCGATCGGAGTATATGAGTGTGAATTATTTGAAGGCGTACGTGAGACAATTCAGGCTTTCAAAGAAGCAGGATACATTCAGGTCATCACATCATCCAAGCCGGAGGCACAGTGCCGCCAGGTGCTGGAAAAATTTGATCTGCTGACAGAATTAGATGAAGTAGTCGGTGCCAGTCATGATGGCAGAATTGATACAAAAATTGAAGTATTGCAAGAAGCATTTCGACGGATGAAAGCACAGTATGCGGATTTTTCCAAAGAACAAACAGTGCTGATCGGAGATACACATTATGATGCGGATGGTGCAAAGGAAGGCGGTATTGACTGCATCGGAGTAGGCTATGGATTCGGAGGCGCAGAAGAAATGTGGAACGCAGGTGCTGTGGCCGTATATGAAGACCAGAAAGCATTGCGGGAAGCATTGGTATAAGTTATAATAGATAAGTTTTTATGTCTGTGTATAATTAACCAGAGATGAAAAATCAGAGCGAAACTGAGTGAACTGTGGAATCGTTGACACGAGCCAAAAAATGAGGGAGGACGTCATGAAGCGAAAGGAAAAATTGCGGCAGATCGCAAAAGAGGCGAAATCTGTCCTTTGGGCAGTCATTGCAATTATCGTGTTCTGGATAGTTGCAGGGTTTGGAGTAAGCAAGTTACATATCACTATTTTCCATACTCCGTTATGGGCTGTCACAGGATGCATCGGCACATGGATATTTTCCATTATTGTCGTTGTATATCTGATGAAACGCGTATTTAAAGACTTTGATCTGGAGGAGGAAAATGCAGATGAATAAGAATATTCTGGCATTGATGCCGGTGTTTGTTTTTATGATCATTATGTTGATTGTAAGTATTTATGTGCGCCGGGCATCTGCAAAAAAAGCCTCCGAAGGCTTTGTAAAAGATTATTTTATCGGTTCCCGTAGTCTGGGAGGCTTTGTACTGGCGATGACCACCGTTGCAACTTACAGTTCGGTAAGCTCCTTTGTCGGCGGACCGGGACAGGCATGGAGCATTGGATTCGGATGGATCTATATGTCCGTCGTTCAGGTGACAGCGTTATTGTTGGTGCTTGGTATCCTTGGTAAAAAAATGGCGATGGTTTCACGAAAAATTGATGCAGTGACCATTATTGATGTGATCCGACATCGGTATCAGTCTGATGTGCTGGCAAATATTTCCGCAATTATCATCGTTATTTTCTTCGCGGCAACGATGGTTGCTCAGTTTGTAGGTGGTGCGAAATTATTTGAGGCAGTCACAGGATATTCTTATCTCACGGGTTTGATCGTATTCGGCCTAGTTGTTGTTATCTACACGACTGTCGGTGGATTTCGCGGCGTAGCGATTACAGATGCTATCTGTGCGGTAGTTATGCTGGCAGGTATGGTGATTTTGCTCATTGGCATTATCCGTCAGGGCGGCGGCTATGAGAGCATTATGGAAAACATCGCGGCTACAAAGCCTGAGATGCTGGAGCCATTATCCGGTGGAAATATGCCGGTGAGTCTGTACATTTCCCAGTGGATGCTGGTTGGTATCTTTACATTGGGATTACCGCAGTCAGCAGTGCGCTGTTTAAGCTACAAAGATACAAAATCGTTGCATCATGCGATTATTCTTGGTACCGTTGTTGTCGGCGCTATGAATATCGGCATGAACTTTATTGGTGTATTATCCGCAGGTGTTCTGACCGGAAATCTGTCAGACTATGGAAACAGTGTGGATAATATCATTCCGCTTGCTATTGCAGGTTCCTTAAAACCATTAGTGGCCGGAATCTGTATCATTGGACCAATCGCAGCATCCATTTCCACAATTTCATCTCTGCTGCTGAGCACGACATCTTCCATCGTAAAAGATGTGTATATGCATGAGAAAGAGAAAAAGGGACATGCAGTATCTGAAAAAACAACAACGATGCTCAGCCAGATCTGTACCTTGGTGATCGGACTTATTATTTTTGGAATTTCCATCAATCCGCCAAGTGTGATCTGGAAGATCAATATGTTTGCCTTTGGTGGACTGGAAAGTGCATTTTTCTGGATTTTCTTGCTTGGTATGTTCTGGAAAAAGGCAAACAAAGCCGGAGCAATCAGTGCAATCATCGGTGGCACGGTATGCTATTGTGTGACCATGTTCTTTGGATGGAAAATCGCGAATCTGCACCAGATTCTGATCGGCATCAGTGTATCACTGCTTTGCATGGTGATTGGTTCCGTAGTTGGCAAAAAAACTGACGAAAAAGTGCTGAAATTGTATTTTTAATGGGTGTCAATTTGTAGGTTATTAAAGGAATCTCTGATTTCGCCCTTCATAATATTAAATTTTAGTCAACATCCCCACAAAAAAAGAATGAATTGAACATAAAACTTGAAAAATTTACCTGTAACACATGAATCTAATACCTACAGGTAAATTTTTTTATAAAGAAATAGAAAGCGGAATTGTGCGATACAAAACAAAATAGACAGATAATTAAAATAACTCAGAAACAATAACAAGATAAAAAATAAAATGTCTGACTATCTGACAATTTGAGAAAAAAAGTGGGTTTACAATTTAAAAAAAAAGCGGTATAGTATACCCAATCAATCAGTTTGCGTTAATACATGTAAAAAAGCGTATGTAACGGATTACAGAAAGGAAGATGTTATGAAACTTCATATGAACGAGAGCAACGCCAAGGCTGTCGGCATGTACGATCCAAGGTTCGAGCATGACAACTGCGGTATTGGTGCTGTGGTAAACATTAAAGGTGTGAAAACACATCAGACGGTTGAGAATGCATTAAAAATTGTTGAAAACTTAAAACATAGAGCTGGCAAAGACGCCGAAGGAAAAACTGGTGATGGAGTAGGTATTCTGTTACAGATATCTCACAGATTCTTCTCCAAAACCATGAAATCCCTCGGCGTCTTTTTAGGTGATGAAAGAGACTACGGAATTGGTATGTTCTTCTTCCCACAGGACGAGTTAAAACGCAATCAGGCGAAAAAGATGTTTGAAGTCATCATTGAAAAAGAAGGGTTAGAGTTGCTGGCATGGAGAGAAGTGCCGACGGATCCGACAGTCATTGGACAGAAAGCTGTAGACTGCATGCCATACATTATGCAGGCATTTATCAAACGTCCGGATGATGTGGAAAAAGGTCTGGATTTTGACCGCCGCCTGTATGTGGCACGCCGTGTCTTTGAACAGTCTAACGACAATACCTATGTAGTATCTCTGTCAAGCAGAACGATTGTTTACAAAGGAATGTTCCTCGTAAACGAGCTGCGTTTGTTTTTCAAAGATTTGCAGGATCCGGATTATGAATCTGCCATTGCAATGGTTCATTCCAGATTTTCCACAAATACAAATCCGAGCTGGGAGCGTGCACATCCGAACCGCTTTATGGTACATAACGGTGAGATTAACACCATCAAGGGTAACTCCGATAAGATGCTGGCCCGCGAGGAGACCATGGAGTCTGAGCATCTGAAAGGTCAGTTATCCAAGGTGCTTCCGGTAGTCAATACATCCGGCTCCGATTCCGCAATGCTTGATAATACACTGGAGTTCCTGGTAATGAGTGGTATGGAACTTCCACTGGCGGTTATGATCACTATTCCGGAGCCGTGGGCAAACAATCATCTGATGAGTCAGAAGAAAAAAGATTTTTATCAGTATTATGCAACGATGATGGAGCCATGGGATGGCCCGGCATCCATCGTATTCAGTGATGGAGATATTATGGGAGCTGTCCTTGACCGCAATGGTCTGCGTCCGTCCCGTTATTACATTACAGATGATGATTATCTGATCCTTGCATCTGAAGTAGGTGTGCTGGATGTAGATCCGACAAAGGTTGTTACAAAAGACCGTCTGCGTCCGGGCAAAATGCTTCTGGTTGATACCGTCAAAGGCCGTGTCATCGATGATGATGAACTGAAAGAATCTTATGCGGGCAAACGTCCTTATGGACAGTGGCTGGATGAATACCTGGTAGAATTGAAAGATCTGAAAATTCCGAATGTGCGTGTACCGCGTTACACCGGCGATGATCTGCACCGCATCCAGAAAGCTTTTGGTTATTCTTATGAGTCTGTAAAGACAGTCATGCTTCCGATGGCAAAAACCGGTGCGGAATCCACAGCAGCCATGGGTATTGATACACCGCTGGCTGTATTATCCGATGATCATCAGCCGCTGTTTAACTATTTCAAACAGCTGTTTGCACAGGTTACAAACCCGCCAATCGATGCTATCCGTGAGGAGATTGTCACATCCACAACAGTTTATGTTGGTGAAGATGGAAACATTCTGGAGGAAGAGCCGAAAAACTGTCAGGTACTGAAAATCAAAAATCCGATCCTGACAAATACAGACCTTCTGAAAATCAAACATATGAAAAAAGAAGGTTTCAAAGTTGGTGTTGTTCCGATTATTTATTATAAAAACACAAGCCTGGAGAAAGCCATTGACCGCCTGTTTGTAGAGGCAGACCGTGCATACCGTGACGGCACAAACATCCTGATCCTGTCCGATCGTGGCGTGGATGAGAACCATGTGGCAATTCCGTCACTGCTGGCAGTTTCTGCAATGCAGCAGCATCTGATCCAGACAAAGAAAAGAACTGCAGTGGCAATGATCCTGGAGAGTGGTGAACCGCGTGAGATCCACCATTTTGCAACACTGCTTGGTTACGGTGCCTGTGCCATCAATCCATATCTGGCACAGGATACGATTGAGCAGCTGGTAGATGATCATTTGCTTGATAAAGATTATTATGCTGCAATCAATGATTACAACTCTGCAGTATTACATGGAATTGTAAAAATTGCTTCCAAGATGGGTATTTCCACAATCCAGTCCTATCAGGGATCCAAAATCTTTGAAGCTATCGGTATTGATCGAAGCGTCATTGATAAATATTTTACGGATACTGTCAGCAGAATCGGTGGCATCACGATTTCTGATATTGAAAATGATGTCAATGAGCTGCATTCCATGGCATTTGATCCGCTTGGATTACAGACGGAGCTGACACTGGACAGCAAAGGACATCACAAAATGCGCAGCGGAGCACAGAAACATCTGTACAATCCACAGACGATCCATCTGCTGCAGGAGTCCACAAAACGTGGGGATTATGATTTATTTAAAGAGTATACAAAGCTGGTCAATAATGAGACTGACATTATGAATATCCGTGGAACGCTTGATTTCAAATATCCGAAGTCAGGTATTCCAATCGATGAAGTAGAAAGTGTTGACTCTATTGTGACAAGATTTAAAACAGGTGCGATGTCTTACGGTTCTATTTCACAGGAAGCTCATGAGACACTTGCCATCGCCATGAACCGGTTACATGGTAAATCCAATTCCGGTGAAGGTGGTGAGAGCCTGGAACGACTGGATACGGAGCGGTGCTCTGCTATCAAACAGGTTGCTTCCGGACGATTTGGTGTAACCAGCCGTTACCTTGTCAGCGCACAGGAAATTCAGATCAAAATGGCACAGGGCGCAAAACCGGGAGAAGGTGGACATTTACCGGGTAAAAAAGTATATCCGTGGATTGCAAAAACAAGACTTTCCACACCGGGTGTAAGTCTGATCTCACCGCCGCCTCATCACGATATTTACTCCATCGAGGATTTGGAACAGCTGATCTTTGACCTGAAAAATGCAAACACAAGAGCACGAATTTCTGTAAAACTGGTATCAGAAGCAGGTGTCGGAACTGTCGCCGCCGGTGTTGCAAAAGCCGGTGCACAGGTTATTTTGATCTCCGGTTATGACGGAGGAACCGGTGCCGCACCGAGAAGTTCTATACATAACGCAGGACTTCCCTGGGAGCTTGGTCTCGCTGAGACGCATCAGACATTGATCATGAACGGCTTGAGAAATAAAGTCCGCATTGAGACAGACGGAAAACTCATGAGTGGTCGAGATGTTGCTGTAGCAGCAATGCTTGGTGCCGAGGAATTCGGTTTTGCTACAGCTCCACTGGTAACGATGGGATGCGTCATGATGCGTGTCTGCAACCTGGATACATGTCCGGTTGGTATCGCTACACAGAATCCGGAACTGAGAAAACGTTTTGCCGGAAAACCGGAATATGTTATGAATTTCATGCGTTTTATCGCTCAGGAGCTTCGCGAATATATGGCAAAACTTGGTGTCCGCACGGTAGATGAGCTGGTTGGACGTTCTGATCTGCTGAAAGTACGTGATAACTTAACCGGTCACGCTGCAAAACTGGATCTGAAGAACATTCTGGAGAATCCGTTTGCAAGCTCAAAGGATAAAGTGATCTTTGATCCGAAAAAAGTATACGATTTTGAACTGCAGAAAACAGCCGATGAGAAAGTGCTGTTAAAACAGATGAAAACGGCACTTGAGCAGAAACAGAAACGAAGCATAGAAATCAATGTTTCTAATACCAACCGTTCCTTTGGTACCATTTTTGGTTCTGAAATTACAAGAAGATACAAAGATACACTGGAAGATGATACATACGTGGTAAAATGTAACGGAGCCGGTGGACAGAGTTTCGGAGCCTTCATTCCGAACGGCCTGACACTGGAGCTGGAAGGTGACAGCAATGATTACTTCGGAAAAGGACTTTCCGGTGGAAAACTGGTCGTATATCCGCCGAAAGGCATCAAATATCGTCAGGATGAAAACATTGTCATCGGTAACGTAGCACTTTACGGTGCAACCAGCGGAAAAGCATTTATCAACGGTGTGGCAGGAGAGCGTTTTGCAGTCAGAAACTCCGGTGCAATTGCAGTCGTTGAGGGTGTCGGCGATCACGGATGTGAGTATATGACCGGCGGACGCGTAGTTGTTATCGGAAAAACAGGCAAGAACTTCGCGGCAGGTATGAGCGGCGGTGTCGCATATGTACTGGATGAGGACAACGATCTGTATACAAGAACCAATAAAGAAATGGTATTTACCGAGGAATTGACCAACAAATACGATGTACAGGAATTAAAAGAACTGATTCAGGAACATGTCGCTTTGACCAATTCCGTAAAAGGAAAAGAAATTCTGGATAACTTCGGAGAATATCTGCCGAAATTCAAAAAAGTAGTGCCATATGATTATCATCATATGCTGACAACCATCGTACAGATGGAGGAAAAAGGCTACAACGTAGAGCAGGCTCAGATTGAAGCATTTTATGCAAATTTGGAACAGCAGGCGTAATTTCGGTAAAACAGGAGGATTAAAATGGGAAAACCAACAGGATTTATGGAATATGACCGAGAGGTAAGCAAAGCGGTTGAACCGAAAGAAAGAATCAAAAATTTTGATGAATTCCACATCCACCTCTCAAAGAAAAAACAGGAGATTCAGGGATCACGCTGCATGGCATGCGGCGTGCCCTTCTGTCAGTCAGGTATGACACTCATGGGCATGACCAGCGGCTGTCCGTTGCACAATCTGGTGCCGGAGTGGAATGACCTGATCTATATGGGAACATGGGAGCAGGCTTACGAGCGTCTGCACAAAACCAACAACTTCCCGGAATTTACATCCCGTGTCTGCCCGGCACTGTGTGAGGCTGCATGTACCTGCGGTCTGCATGATGATCCGGTCACTGTGCGGGATAATGAGTACGGAATTATTGAACATGCATATGAAAAAGGATATGCGAAGGCAAATCCGCCAAAAGTGCGTACAGGGAAAAAAGTGGCTGTCATCGGATCAGGCCCGGCTGGTCTGGCCGTAGCAGACCAGTTAAACCGCAGAGGTCATCTGGTAACCGTATATGAGCGCGATGACCGTGTGGGTGGACTGCTGATGTATGGCATTCCGAATATGAAACTGGAAAAACACATCATCGACCGCAAAATCAATGTGATGACCGAGGAAGGCATCAATTTTGTGACTGGTGTAAATGTAGGAAAAGACGAAAAGGCAACAAAACTCCTGAAAGAGTATGATGCTGTGGTACTTGCCTGCGGTGCCAAAAATCCGCGTGATATCAATGCACCGGGCAGAGATGCAAAAGGTATTTATTTTGCAGTGGATTTTCTGTCACAGACTACAAAAAGTCTGCTGGATTCCAATCTGAAAGATAAAAAGTTTGTCTCTGCAAAGGGCAAAAAAGTTGTGATCATCGGTGGTGGTGATACTGGAAACGACTGTGTGGGAACAAGCATCCGTCATGGAGCAGTATCCGTAACACAGCTTGAGATGATGCCGAAAGCTCCGGATCAGCGTGCCGAGAACAATCCGTGGCCGGAATGGCCAAAAATCTGCAAGACAGATTACGGTCAGGAAGAAGCTATTGCTGTATTCGGACATGATCCGCGAATCTATCAGACAACGGTAAAAGAGTTTCTGAAAGATAAAAACGGCAATCTCACAGGTCTGATCACTGTAAAACTGGAAGCGAAAAAAGATGAGAAAACCGGTCGCATGAACATGGTTCCGGTAGAGGGCAGTGAGCAGAAACTGGATGCAGATCTGGTACTCATCGCAGCAGGATTCCTTGGTACAGAGAAATACGTGGCAGATGCTTTTGGTGTAAAATTAAATGCCAGAACAAACGTAGAGACAGAAGCAGGCTGCTACAAGACCAATGTGAAAAAAGTCTTTACTGCAGGCGATATGCACAGAGGACAGTCACTGGTTGTATGGGCAATCCGTGAGGGACGCGAAGCAGCCAGAGAAGTGGATGAGAACCTGATGGGATATTCTTACCTATCAGTACAATAAATTCTTGTTTGTCGTTTAAGGAACAAATAAAAACTAACTTCAACGAGGATATGAAAAATTTTCTGTGACCACTGCATCGCTTATTTCCTAAGCGGAGGTTTCACCTCCACTTAGAATAGCT